>Ga0207674_10000102_pt1 | contig 97500 bp, 79 predicted proteins | sample KBSCornC72_FD_184303 | JGI IMG/M metagenome (GOLD analysis project Ga0207674, IMG submission 184303) | Corn rhizosphere microbial communities from Kellogg Biological Station, Michigan, USA - KBS Corn C7-2 (SPAdes) (version 2) | ecosystem: Host-associated > Plants > Roots > Rhizosphere > Soil ...
GTCCGCTGACCGAACGGACTGACGATGGTGGTCAGTTGTCCCGCTGCATCGCGAAGCAACTGGGTGACGTTGCCATCGACGTCGGTGATGCTGACGAGCAGCCCCGACGCGTCATAAGCGAATTGCAGGATCGTCCGACCGGTCAGCCCATCTCTAGTGCGGAGGTGTCGACCGTTGGCGTCGAACTCGTACACCTCCGACCCATCCTCACTCGGAATTTTGAATGGCTGGTTTTGATAGCCGGTGTATGACGATGAGAGCGTGTGAATGTTGTAGCCCGTGCCGCCACAGCAATTGGCTGTCGCTTCTGACAGAAACAGAGTGCCGTCGGGACCAAACGAGAGGAAATTCGGCGCCAACTTGACTTGTGTGGGGAAGCCGTCGTGGGCGCTCGCCGAGCAGCAGGGCTGTCCGTTGCCGACGATCGTACTGATGATGCCGTCGGCGCTCACGCGCAGCAGACGACCGTCGTCAGTATCCGAGAAGACCAGCGACCCGTCTGATCCCGGCGCGACCGATTTCACGGTGAACGGCGTCGCCATCAACGCCGGGCCGCCCTCTCCGGTATAGCCGGTGAACCGCTCGTCTCCGCTGAAGCCCGCGATGCGGTGCGCGATTCCGTTTCTGTCGATGCGCCACACCGCGCCGTAGTTGTCGGCGAGGTAGATGCTTCCATCCGGACCAAGGCGGAGATATCCGATCGCCGCGAACCGCGCTTGAGCCGCCGGGCCTCCGTCGCCGCAGCGTTGCAGCTGACTGTAGAAGCATCTGGTCGTATCGCCGGCGATGCGCTGGATTATGCCGTCGGGCCCGACACGCCGAACGAGGGTGCCCTCGGCGATGTAGATCGATCCGTCAGGTCCGACGTCCACTGCTGTCGGATTTACCTTGGCCGACATCGCCGGTCCACCGTCGCCCGTACAGGAACTGCCGTTGCATGCGATGCCGTTGCCGACAACCGTGGTGATGATGCCGTCGGGAGCGACGCGCCGAACACGCCCGCCCGGGCTGTTGACAACTATATAAGTGCTTCCGTCAGGCCCGGCAGCGAGCTTGTGCGGGACAAGGGCAGCCAACGTCGCGGGGCCGCCGTCTCCGCTGTGGCCCGACTCACCCTTGCCGGCGAGAGTCGTTACGGTACCCGAAGGCAGGATCTTGAACACCTTGTCGATCACGCCGTCAGCGACCACAAGGCTGCCATCGGGCAAGGCAAGCACGTCCCAGATTTCGCCGAACCCGAAGAGCAGCGGCGGCGCGTTGGGGTCTTCGTAACCCGCGAACAATTTCAGAGCCGGATCCGCGCCGAGTCTGGTGCCATCGCCCAGGTAGACGACGCGCCCAACGGGATCGAAGGCGTGATGGACTGAAAGCCGCCACCCGCCGGTCTTTTCTCCGATCCCGTCGAGAGTGCCGAGCGTTGTCTCGTAGTCGGTACTGAGAATGCTTTCCCGGCCGGCTCCGTTGAGCGAGTTGGAGCTCAGTAGACACGATCCCGCGCCGATGACACCCGGAGTCCCCGAGCATGGAAGCCCGAAGCTCGCGATGTAACTCGGCGGTACGAGATAGTTGGTCGGGTAGACATAGCTGACGCGGTATTTCAGCGGCTGCGCCCCGTTCACCGCCCGTCCGTAGGCGTCCTTGCCGTCCCAGGTAAAGACGTACGTCTGGTTCGGCAGCGGTGAAAAACTTTGGCGAATGGTGCGACCCGCGATTGAAATCGAGAGGTCGGCTCGGAGGAGGCTCGCCGGGACGGTTGCGCCGGTGACGCGGATCCGTTGCGCGTAAGCCGCGGCGAAACCGCGAACACGATTGCTGCGATAGACGAGATCGAACGGCGTGCCCGTGACCGGCAGAGCCTCGCCGAGCACTTGGGTGGTGCACTCGATGACGGAGCCTGGTTTGGTGCACGGCTTCTTGTCGTCGTCGTTCTGTTTTCGCCCATCCGGGTTCGTCGCGTCGTCAGGCGGCGAGCTCGGAAAGTTCAAGTCGAGCGGCGAGAAGTGTGTTACGGAAGCGCGCCAGAGTGTCTGTCCGGCCGAGTACAGGCTCGCGAGCGTTTGCCGTTCAGGCGTAGTGACCCCCAGCGAAACCAGGGTCGCGGAGTCGGCCGGAACGTTCGACGGTGACACACTGATCGTCGCGACGCCGCCGGTTGTGTTGAGGATCTTGATGATCCGTCCATCCGGCGACGGGACCCAACGTGCGGCGGAACGATCGTAGCTCGCCACAGGCACCGGTGTTCCAACTGGGAAGTTCAGGAAATTCTCGACGTACACCGGAACGGGCTTGTCGAAGCTCACGCTCGACGCGCCGGCCGCAGTGGCTTCGTCGACACTCAACTCGGCGGCGTATGTGTACGCACTCATCGGCGGCAGCGGCGCTGGCATTGCGGCCGGCCCAGTAGCGCCGACCGTGTATTCGGTCGCGCGAACGGTGAGCGATGACAGCGGTTGCGTCGTGCCGCCGGGCAATGTCATCGACGCATGCGTGCCCTGCGCGAAGAGCACCGTCATGCGGCGAACGCCCAGGGTATCGGATTGCGCGCTGCCGCGTGCGACTTGAATTGGTGACGAGAAGTCGACGTGCGCAGCCGCTGTGTCAGCGGGAATCAGCACGACGTCGTTCAGATCTCGGTAATCCTGTCGTGGTGCGACCGCTTGCCGCTGGACCGAAAGAAAGCCGGTCTTCGCATAACTCAGTGTCACAACACCGCCCCCGTTGACGGCGATATCGAATGCGCCGTCAGCGCGGGTGAGCGTTTGGCCGAACTCCGGGTGCTGGAGGACGCCGATCGTGACTCCGCCGAGTGGCGCGCCCTGCCGATTCGTAACTCGGCCGCGAAGCACGGAGGCGCGGACGCGATCTATGGCACCGGCCGCGACTCCCGTTTGGATCGGATTCGGTCCGGCAAAGAGGAACGCCGTGGCGTCCCCGAATGTCGTTGCAACCAGCGGATTGATAGGTGAGGCGACGGTGGACGGATCAGGTGGCAACGGAACGCTGTTGTCGCGAATCACAGTTCGCGTGACGACCGACACGTTGCCGGCGGCATCGGTCGCGCGAACGCCGATCGAGTTCGTGCCCATCACCAGCGCGGCACTGGTCGAGAAGCTGCCGTTGGCGCCCAAACCGACGCCGGCACCGTTCACCGTGACAGCGACGGTGGTCGCGTCCTGGACAGTACCGGTCACGGCGATCGCGCTTTGTCCCGTCGTCGTGCCGTCGACCGGCGAGCTGACTGTCAGCACTGGAGCGTTGCTGTCTCTCGTCCCCATGCGAGTGGTCGAAGACGAGTGGCCGGCGGTATCGGTTGCCGAGATCGTGATGAAGTTGGCCCCGTTCGTGAGCGGGACCGGGCCGGAGAATCCGCCGGACGCGTCGACCGCGAGGGGGAGGCCGTTGGCTGTCACCGTGAACGGGTTGACGTCGATACCATTGCCGCGCACGAAAACAGTATCGAAGCGCGTCATGAACCCGTCAGGCGGCGCCGCGACAATGAGAGTCAATGGTTGAGTGTTCTTCGTCACGGTGCGCGTCGAGTCGGCAACGTTGCCGGCCGCGTCGACAGCGACGACATGAATCAGATTCGGACCTTCGTTGGCGAGAGGGACGGTGGCCGAGTACGTGTTGGACGTCACTGTCGCGAGCACGCCGGCCACCGTCACCTTGATCGCCGTGCGATCGGTGACACCACCGGTGAAGGTGACCGTGCCGTTTGGCGTGACTGTGTTTGGAGCAGGCGACGAGATCGTCAGGGCGGGCGGCGCGATGTCCGTCCCGACGACGGTCAGCGTCATCTGCGAGTTTGGTGAGCTCTTGACGAAATCGGGCGCGAGGGAGTTCGTGGCGAGGACGTTCACACTCTTCGTGATGATTGCCACATCCTGCTTGATTTCGCTGGATGCGATCACGCTCGTTCCGTTGAGCGATACGCTCGCGCTCGAGGCGCGGTGACCGCCCGTGGAATCGCCGTTGCGGGCAATCAGGGTGAAGGGTGCGCCGACTCCCGGGATCCCCGGGAAATTGTCGCTCGGGCTCGAGGAGTTGCCGTTGGGGCGTATATACGTTTTCGGGCCGAAGAGCGTCACGGTGGGCCGAGCCGTCGCGAGCAGGGTCGCAACCACGTGCGCGCCGGCGGTTCCACCGATGGTGACGATGATCGTGTCGACGCTCCGCGGCACGACATCGCGGATGGTGGTCTGCGGTCCGGACGCCAGGTCGGTTGAGGAGACGACGACGGTGCCGTTCAGCTTGACCGAGCCTGATGTCGCTCGTTTGACACTACCCGCGTCACCATTCACGACCTTCAGCGAGTACTTCGCGCCGGAGTCGAGCGTCACGACGAAGCGCTCGACGTTGACGGTCTGCGAGCCGGTTGGAGTGGTGAAGTTGCGTGGGCCGTAGACGACGTTCGAATCGCCCGGACCGGGCGACGCCGTCGCGACGGCCCGCGCGATCAGGGAACTGTCCGGGCGAGCGGTGGCCGCCGACGCGTGCTCGAGTACGATGCCAATAGCGACGGCCGACAACACGGTGGCCGCCGCGCGTGTGCGAAGCCTTGCGTGCATGCTGATTTGGCGGGCTTGAGAGTTCTCTCACAACACGCGGGTCCGCGGGTGAGAGCCTGGCTGGGATCGGCAGCCAACGTGCACGCGATCGTCGATGCGACCGTCACCACTCGATTGCGCGTCGGATGAAACGAGTTCGACGGCTCGGAATCCTGGTGACGGGATCTAATTAGAGGACTTCAAATGGCGCGGATGCTCGGCGAGTGTAAATCACATTTTCACGTGTAACCGTTATTTCCATCCGAATACGGGTTTCTCCTGTGGAAAACGTCACAATTTGCCGGTTCACGTGACGCAAAATTGCCACTTGATGATTCGGCAAGACGTGCCGATATATGCCACGTAGCCTTTCATCGGCCGTCATCCGTCTCGTTTACGGATGCATTTCCTTTTACGCGAATGATTCGGCACCTCGCTTACTTCGAAGAGCTGGCCGCGCTCGATGAGCGCGAAGACACCTGGCGCGAAATCTCTGCCGGACTGGTCGTTCTCCGACTCGTCGACTCCTGGTTCGAGCAGGGCGCGTCCGTCGTCGCGCCCGGCGCGTGGAACCTCGGTGCCGTCATCAACGCGATCACCGAAATCCCGCCGGGTCGCCCCGCGCGCGGCATGCTCCGCAGCGTCGTCGACGTCATGGTCGATACGCGCACGCCCGACGCGCACGTCGTCGCGCCTCGGCTCATGGCGTACGCGCGTTCCCTCGACTTCGACGCGCGGTGGAGCCTCGCCATCGACGTCTACCGCAGCGTCATCGCGCACACCGAGCCACTCGAGGACACCGATACCGCGATCGCCGCGCACCTGCGACTCGGCTTCTGCCTTCGTCAGGTCAACGAGATCTCCCAGTCGGCTACCGCGTACGAGATCGCCAGCCAGCTCGCCGAGCGCGTCGGCGACATGATGGGCGTGCTTCGCGCTCGCATCGGCGACGCGAAGATTGCGCTGTTGCGCGGCAATTTGCCCCGCGCGGAGACGATTCTCGACTCCACGATCGACGACGCCGAGCGAAACGGCTTCAGCGGCGTCCACTCAATGGCGCTCCACGACCGCGCCAACGCCGCTTACATGCGCGGCGACTACGAGCTCGCCATCCGCCTTTCATATAAAGCGCTGGATGGGACGGAGACCGATCGCAACCGCGACCGTATCCTCCACGACATCGCGGCCTCGTTCAGCCGGCTCGGCGTTCGCACCGCGGCGCGCGACGCGTACATGGTCATCGTCGCCACCTCGCAGGAGCAGTACCTCCGGTGGGCGGCGACGATTCAGCTCCTCGCCATTGCCGCCGACGACGGGATGGGCCCGGTGTTCGAGCGCTATCGCCGCGAGCTCAGCGACGTCGCGCTGCCGCCGGCGCTGTCAGCGGATTTCCTCATGCAGGTCGGGCGCGGCTATCGCATCCTCGGCCAACCTGAGGAGGCGCGCACCTGGCTCAACGCGGCTATCACCAGCGCGCAGCAGCATGGATTCCACCAGTTCGTGTTCGAGAGCGAGTCCGAGCTTCGACTGCTCGATCAGCCCGCGCCGCGACGGGTGGTGCCGGAAATTGTGCCGTCGCTTGGGGTTTCCGAGATCGCGGCGGCGATTCGCGAGATGCGGGAGGCGGTCGCGACGAGGTAACTAAAAAGCGAAGGGCCCGGAGGTCCGGGCCCCTCGGTAGTCAGCAATCGGTTTCGCTTACTCGTGACAGCGGCCGTCGCTTCCGACGACGCCGCTGCAGGGCTCGTCGCCGCGAGGCTGCGGCGCGGTCGCACTGTTGCACGCGGCAAGAACGAAGGAGGCAATCGCAATCGCGAGGAGAGCAACAGGGCGGCGAGACATTGGGCGTTCTCCGTCGTACGAGGCAGAGGGGGGGAAACAGGTTTTCGTCAGAACTGTCCTCGCTGCCATTGTAGGAATCCGCGCCGAGTCGTAAACTCGGAAATCGTGTCACGGTTTCGTGGTTTTGTGACACCAAGCGGACCTCGACCTACGGCTTGTGGACGTCGCAGCGTATCTCCCGCGCCAACTCCTCAACCACCTCAAAATCGTTCTCGGTTCGGAGCATTCGCTTGCCGTTGCCACCAACTGGGCCGACCTTCGCACTACGGTCCAGCTCGTCGTCGCCGACTTAGTCGTCGCCGACCCGGCGGCATCCGGCACGATTGACCCCGATTCGCTCGAGCAGTTGCGCCGCGACTACCCGTCGCTGCCCGTCGTTCTCTACACGAGGCTCAACCCCTCGTCGATGAAGGCGGTGGTGCGGCTGGCGAAGGCCGGCATCGAGCACGTGGTCATCGCGCATTTCGACGATGAACCGGGGCAGTTTCGTGAGCTCCTCGAGGGCATCCCCGCCCATGCGTTGGGCGAGCGTATGCTCCGCGAGCTTGCCGGACCGCTCTCAGCGCTCCCGGTCGTCGTGGTGCGGGGCATCGACCAGCTCTTTCGGGCGCCGGCCAGGTTCGGCGGTGCACAAGACCTGGCCAGTGCCGCGGGGATGAACCTCCGAACGCTGTACCGGAATCTCGAGCCGGCCGGAATCCATTCGGCTCGGACACTGGTGGTGGCGGCGCGGTTGCTTCGCGCTTACTCGTACCTGCAGGACCCTGGACGTTCGATCAAGGAAGTTGCGGCAAAGACCGGTTATCACTCACCCTGGCAGTTATCGCAGCATATGCGCGACATGACCGGACATACAACCGAGCACGTGCGACACGCGATCACCGGCGAGCAGCTGGTGGCGGTGCTCGCCGAGCGGATCATCCAGCGGGGCGGGAGGCCGACACCGCCATGATGACCTGGAATGCGCTACGCGGCCAACCCATCCGGGTCCTCGTCGTCGACGACGAGGCGCCCATTTGCCGCGCCGTGTCGCTGGCGCTGCAGCAAGCCGCCTACGATGTCGTCACTGCGCGGAGCGGCGAGGCAGCGTACTCGATGCTCAAGGCGGAGCACTTCGACATCCTTGTATTGGATCTCCGCATCCCCGACGAGCGCGGCGACGTCATCTTCGAGTTCGCCGCCGGTGAGCAGCCGCACCTACGCTACGCGTCGCTCTTCCTTACGGGCGACATCTCCGACCAGGCCGCGAAGCTCATGGCCGCGTGCAAGATTCCCGTGCTGCTCAAACCCTTCGAGCTCGATGACCTGCTCGACGCGGTTCGCTCGCTTGCTCCTCGGGCGCAGGACGCCGCGGGGTGACCTAGGACCGAGACGGGGACGAAAGATGGGGACGAAATAGGGAAGCCTCGGCTTCCCTTTTCATTTCTATAATTCAAGAGGTCACACTTTCTGCGTCGCGATCCGGTTGCTCCGCAAGTCACGCAGAAAGTGTCACGAGCACAACTCGGGATCGCGCGGGAGATTCTCCGCTATGCCGTCTGTTTATCGCCGTTATCGTCCGTCGTCTCTCGTCCACCGTCTCCCATCCATCCCCAAAACGGCATCCGCTTTGCGTTAGCACGCGACGACCAATCGTCGCATGACCGAAACGCCAATCGTCGTCGCCATCATCAACACGAATCCGGATCTCGTTCGGTTGCTCCGCGTAAATCTCGAGAGCGCGGGTTACGTCGTCCTCGTCATCCATATCGAGGATATCAAGACGGCCGCAGGGGACGTCGAAGCGATCATCGAGCGGCACAATCCCCGGGTAATCATCTACGACATCGTTCCGCCGTATGATGTGAATTGGCGCTTCTTCGATCATCTGCGCACGACAAAAGCGTTTCAGAACCGGCACTTCGTGATCACGACGGTGAACATCAGCCAGGTTCAGCGCGTCGTCGGCAAGGAATCCGTGGTTTACGAAGTCGTCGGCGAGGCGAGTGACATCCAGCAGGTCGTTCGCGCGGTGAGGGAGGCGACGAGGGCGAGGGCCGTCAGGTAGGACGAACGACTCGACCGCGGTGAGCGACACGGGCTACCCGCGTCGCAGAGCCTTCAACGTTTCCTCGAGCGCCAATCTTTGCGCCGTCGGAGGAGGCGGTGACTCGGCGAGCAGACCCTCGTACGTCTCGATTGCCAGCTTGAGGGCCACGGGATCGTCCTCGTCCGTCGCCAGGCTCGTCGCGTTGTCGGCGAGGGCCGCGCGCGCGAGCTGGTCGCTGGGGAAATGTTTCGTGACCTCGAGCCACCGGTCCACGCGCTTTCGCACGCTGGATTCGGCGAGCGCCCACAAGTGCCACGCGCCGCGGTTCGACGGGTCGATCTCCTTGGCTTTCGACGCCAGGCGCGACACAACGTCCGGACCGCGGCCGGCCAGCCAATACGCATTGGCCAGAATTACCATCGCCTGACCGTCCCCCGAACGCTCGGCGGTGATCCGCTCATAGAGGGGAATGACGACCTCCGGCATCCCCTGAAACGGCTTGGCCGCCGCGGCAAGAAAAACGGCGTCTGTTCGCTCGGCGAACGCGCGCAGCTCATCGAGCAGCCGCCCGAGGTCGCCCGACCGTTGGTAGGCGGCGACATAGCCGGCCAGTTCGGCGGAGAGGGGATCGTTGCCGGGTGGAGGGGGGTACAAACTTTGGGTCCGAGGTGAATAGTGAGGTCGCGACCTTAATCGCGCTGGGGTGAGGGGACAGGCTTGAGAGGTCCCTGGTCCCAGGTCTCAGGTTGAAACCGCGGCGCCGTTGACCTGAGACCAGAGACCCGGGACCTGAGACCTCGGCTCCCGACCCGACACAAAACGCAATTAAGCCACTCGAAACCTACTCACCGTAGGACTCGAGCCGTGCCACGGCACAAAGTTCGCAGCCCAGCACGGAGCCTAAGGGACTCGACGTCAGGGTTGCGCCAAGCTGGAGAAGTGGCGATACTCTTGGCGTCCGCCGGCACGACCGCGACGTCGTCCCTCCGGCACATACGTCAGGGTATTCGGCCGCACCATGGCGGTGCACCGGGACCAGACGTCGATAGCCGCGCCGTAGCGCCAGCATCGTCGGATCTCGCGTGAGGGATCCGCGCCCCGACGATACCGACAGCACGTCGCGTCGAAGTACTCCCGTCATTAATCGCATGTCATCGCGCGCACCCGTTTTCGCGAGCGATCCGTGAGGGCGTTTTCCGTCCGGCGTGGTCCGGGCATGGCCCTTTTGAACCGTGAAGCATCGTCCGCGAGCGGCGCGGACACGCTAGATAGAATCACCTTTTTACCAAGCACAGCATGAGCGAAAGTCGACGCCCACCCCGTCGCGGCCGTGGTCGACGTCCGTCCAATCGTACCGGCTCGGACACCGGCGACAACCCATATCGCGACGAGGCCGAGTCGGCGGGTTCTGCACCCGCGGCGACCAGCGAGCCTCCCGCCGAGGCGCCTTCACCGGTCGCCCGCGGAGACAGTGAGGCCGAGAAGCCGGAGCGACCGCGCCGCGGACGACATCCCAAGGCCGATCGGACCCGGACGAGCGAAGCAGCGCCCGCATCCTCCGAAGCTCCGCCGCCTCCGAGCGTAGAAGCTTCAGCACCGCCTCCGCCTCCAACTCCATCGGCGCCGAGCGATCGATCGGAGTTCGTGACACGAAACGCCGACGAAGGCGAAGGACGGCGTGGGACGGACGAGTTCCAGACGCCGTCGCAGGGAATGAATGGCTCGGTCCCGCCGAGCGGGCAGGGGAGCGGCGGCGGCGGTTACGACCGGCAGCCGCAGCAACAGCAGTATCAGCGGTTCGACCGCCATGACCGGCGCGACCGCGGTCAGGAGGGCGGTGGCGGTGGGGGTGGGGGTGGAAGCTTCCAGGATCGGCGCAACGGGCGGCGGCATCGGCGTGGACGCGGCCGCGGACCGCGACGCGATCACCAGCAGCAGCAGCAACAACAGCAACCGCAGCAACCCGTCCAGATCACCGCGACTACGGAGATGCGCGGCTGGTTCGATCCGGCGAGGGACGCCGGCTTCCTGCGACGCGCCGCCAACAGCTACCTCGCCGAACCGGGCGACCCGTACGTGCCGCCGCATGTCGTTCGGCAGATGCAATTGCGTCGCGCGGACCTCGTGGACGCCGCTGTCGGCTTCGACCAGCGCGGCCGTCCAACGGTCGTCGAGATTCGCACGGTCAACGAGTCTGACCCTGTTCTCGCCACCAAACGCCCCGAGTTCAACGCACTTCCCGCGTCCTATCCGGAGCGGAAGTTGTTCCTCGAGACGGGACGTCCGGCGCGCGGCGGCGCCGAGCTCATTCGCCGCGCTGTGGACCTTATCGCGCCGATCGGGTATGGCCAGCGCGCGTTGATCGTCGCGCCGGCGCGCGCCGGTAAGACGACGCTCCTCCACGCGATCACCGAAGGCGTCGCGCTCAACCATCCGAACGCGGCTCTGCTCATTCTCCTCGTGGACGAGCGTCCGGAGGAAGTGAGCGAGGCAATCTCGTGGGGCGTCGGCGAAGTGATCTCGTCGAGCTTTGACCAGCCGGCGCAGCGTCACGTCGAAGTGACGGAGATGGTCCTGAACCGCGCGCACCGGTTGGTGGAGAGCGGACGGGACGTCGTCATCGTCCTCGACTCGCTCACGCGTATGGCCCGCGCGCACAACACCGCTGAACGCGGAACGGGGCGCACACTCTCTGGTGGTCTCGACGCGACGGCGATGGCGAAGCCGAAAGCGTTCTTTGGGTCGGCCCGCTCTATCCCATCGACATCCGGCGGCGGCTCCCTGACGATCATCGCCACGGCCTTGGTCGAGACGGGATCGCGCATGGACGACGTGATCTTCGAGGAGTTCAAGGGCACGGGCAACTGCGAGATCAAGCTTGATCGCGGCTTGGCCGAGAAGCGCATCTATCCCGCGATCGACATCGGCACCAGCGGCACGCGACGCGAAGAGAAACTGTTCCGCCCCGACCAGATCGACAGCGTTTTCACGCTGCGCCGCGGCTTGAGCCAGATGCCGCCACAGTCGGCAATGGAATGGCTGATCAAGCGCATTGCGGCGACGCCGTCGAATGACGCCTTGTTGGCGGGGTTGTGAGGGGCGTTTTCAGCTAGACAGCTAATAGCTAAAGCGATCAGCGAATCGGTACTGGACGCGGCAGCCAACGGCTGCCGCGTACCTTTTTGCTGGTAGCTTTAGCTACTGGCTGATAGCTGACGCTGAATTGGGCATTCAGCGAGCTCATGTATTCAGCCCGGTCTACTGCTTGCTCAGTAGCGGGCGACATGCGGCACTCCATCTATCGATGGCTTGCGACCTACGCTGCCGGGGCGGCACTCGTCGCTCCGCAACTCCTTGGCGCGCAGAATACCCGCGACCAGCAGCGTGAAGCCCCGGAGGTCCGAAAGCTCACCTTCAGCGGCGTCAAAAGCGTCGACCAGAACGACTTGCAGAAGAGCATCGCCACCCAGGCCACCAAGTGCCGGAGCATGCTCCTCATGCCCTTTTGCTGGATCAGCCACTCACCGACCATCGAGGACAAGCACTACCTCGACCAGGCCGAATTCGAGCGCGACGTCCTTCGCGTTCGGTTGTACTACTGGAAGCACGGCTACCGCGACGCCACCGTCGATACGACGGTGTCGCGCAGCGGCGCGCACCAGGTGCACATCGCCTTCAACGTCCACGAGAACCAGCCGACCGTCGTCCGCAAGATCGCGATCAAGTACGACTCGTCGCTGATCTCCGACAAGGTTCGCAACCGGCTGACGGTGCTGCGCGCCGCGAAGCCGCTCGATCTCGTGTTGCTCGACTCGATGCGCCTGATGTTTCAGAACGAGCTGTGGGATCTCGGCTACGGCGACGCGGTGATCGACGCGACGGTGAACGTCGACAGTGTCGCGCGCGTCGGCGACGTGGCGATGACGTTGACGCCGAACCGCCGGACCACCATCGGCACGATCACCATCGCCGGCAATCAGCGGGTCAACATCGCGACGATTCGCAACTCGCTCACTTTCCAGAAGGGCGATCTGTATCGGCAGAAGGACATCCTCGAGAGCCAGCGCAACCTCTACGAGTCGAACCTGTTCCGGTTGGCGGCGATCGACGTGCCGCCGCAGTACGACAGCGTGAAGAACGTGATCGTCGACGTCACCGAAGCGCCGATGCACGAGGCACGCGTCGGCCCCGGGATCTCGAGCGTCGACTTCCTGCAGTTCCAGGCGCACTACACCGCGTACAACATGCTCGGAGGCGCGCGACGCCTCGACGTCGATGCGACCGCCGGCAACCTGTTCGCGAGCGCGCTTCAAGGGCGGGGCTTCTTTCGCGACGTCTCGAGCGAAGTCGGCGAACAAAACGTCTCGCCCTACCTCGAGCCGACGTACAACGCGAGCATCGACTTCAAGCAGCCCGCGTTCCTCCAACGCCCGAAGGATCAGGCGGCCGTCGGCGTCTTCACCCACCGCAACATCAACCCCGGCGTGTTCATCGACCGAGGCTACGGCGGGCAGACGACGCTCACGCACCAATTCCTCCCGCGCTTCCCGGTCAGCATCAACTATCGCTACGAGTTGAACCGTGTGGATGCGAGCGAGGTGTACTTCTGCGTGAACTTCGGCGTCTGCGACACGCGAACGATCGTCACGCTGCGGTCACATCACTCGCTGTCTCCGCTCACGCTGACCGGATTCATCGATCATTCGGACTCGCCCTTTTCGCCGACGAAGGGATATCTCGCGCGCGTCGATCTCGAGCACGCGTCGCAGTTCACGGCCTCGGACTATCAATACAATCGCGCCTTCTTCGACGGCTCGCTGTACGCGCACCGAAGCGGAACGCTGCAGGTGCTCGCGACGCATCTGCGCGTGGGCTGGGTCCGTCCCATCGTCGCCGGTCTGGATAGCGGCGTGTTGCATCCGCGCAAGCGCTTCTACGCCGGCGGCGCGAACTCGGTTCGTGGGTACGCCGAGAGCCAGCTCGGACCGCGCGTCCTGACGATCGACGCGACGAGTCTCGGCCCGAAGGACAGCTTCAACGGCGGTGTATGCGAGCCGACGCTCGGCTCGCTGCGTTTTTGCGACCCGAACTCGCGAAACCTCGGTAACGGGGACTTCGTGAGCCAGCCGCTCGGCGGGACGTCGCTCGTCGAAGGCAGCGTCGAGTACCGGATGCCGCTGCCGCTGGGGCCGAACCTTCGCCACTTCGTCGGCGCCGTGTTCGTCGACGCCGGCATCGTGGGTTCGGCAAGCGTGCGCGGTCTGGAGACGATCAGCAATTTCGTAAAGGGCACGTGGGCCGTGACGCCGGGCTTCGGGATCCGCTATCAATCGCCTGTCGGCCCGATCCGCGTAGACCTCGGGATCAACCCCGGCAAGGTCGACCAACTCGCCGTGGTGACGGCGCTGCAGGACAGCACCGGCCGTTCGATCATTGTTCCCTTGCTCGGAACGCGCGGGTTCTCGTCGGGCAAAACGTTCCTCAACCGGCTCGTGCTGCACTTCTCCATCGGCGAGGCGTACTGATGGCGGCGTGGCGCGAGCAGCCCGGCGGCGCTCGACCGCCCGGCGAGCCTGACGAGGAACGACGCCACCTCAGCGTCGTTGAAGGCGATCAACGGCTCAACTGGCGACGGGGAATTCTCGTCGGGACGGCGCTCATCTCGCTCTTGCTGTTGATCGCGATTCTGGGGGTGCTGGTCTTCACGAGCACCGACTGGGGACGCGAACGTGTGCGTCGTTATGCCGTCGATGCGCTCAGCGGAATGCTGCGCGGTCGCGTGACGATCGGCCGTCTCGAGGGGAACCTGTTGAGCGGCGTCACCGTGCACGACTTCACGATCACCGACAGCGCCGGCAAGCCGTTCATCGCCATCGAATCAGCGTCGAGCAAGTACAGCGTGATGTCGCTGCTGCGAAAGCGCGTCTGGCTGGATCAGGTGTACGTCGTCCGGCCGCTCATCGTCATCGACCGTCTGCCGAAAGGCGATTGGAACTGGCAGCGCATCTTTCCCCGCGACACCTCCCACAAGCCGCCGAGTCAGCAAACTGGGTGGGGCGATTGGATACGTTTGACAAACGTAAGCCTGAGTGGCGGCCAATTGATCGTGCGGACGCCATGGCATCCGAGCGAGCGCTTGAGTCCCACGGCGCGTGACAGCGCGATCCGAGATGTGATGGCGGGGAAGGGGCGCCTCGTCATCCAGCGAGCGGAAGGCGGTTATCAGAAAACCGTGCGGCTCGACTCGGTGAACGCCGTGCTTCCGCTGGTGCGCCTCGCCGAGCCTGGGATCAAGGACCGGCTCGCGGAAGTGGCGGCGATGTCGATGCAAGCATTTCCGTTCCGCCCGCCGGGAGCGATCGTCCGCGACCTGAAAGGCGCGTTCTCGTTCAACAACGATTCGGCCTGGTGGAAGAGCGCGTACGTCGAGATGCCGAACTCGAAGGCGAACGGCAGCGGCAGCTATGTGTTCTCGAGCGGCGACATGACGCTCAACGTGCACAGCGACCCCGCGAGCTTCACCGACCTGCGCTGGGTGTATCCACGGCTGCCCTCGGACGGACGCGGCAAGCTCGATCTGGGGCTCGCCTGGCGCGGCGCGTTGCAGAGCTACACGATCACCAACGCCGACATCACCATGGCCGGCAGCCACACGACCGGAAAGCTCGGAATCACGCTCGGCGATACGATCACCATCCGCGACACCGATCTGCGCTTTACCGGCGTGGATACGCGGACGCTCGAGCAGCTGATCACGGGGTTCAAATCACCGAGGCGTGGGGTTTTCTCCGGACACACCATCGTGAGCGGCGGACGCCACGCGCTGCAGGTGAACGGCGACGTCACCTTCGACGACCAGCGGGCGGGCACGAGTCGCGTCATAGCGAACGGCATGGTGGGGTTCCTCGACAACGGCGGCGTGCAGGCGCGCGAGCTCAAGCTCCAGCTGCGTCCGTTGCAGGTCGACCTGGTAAAAACGTGGAAAGCCGATCTACCGATCGGTGGCGTGCTGGTCGGGAACGCGACCGTCAACGGCAACACGACGTCGCAACTTGGCCTCACCTTGAACATCGAGCACACCGATCGCGGTGCGCGCTCCGTGCTCGAGGGCCGCGCCGCCGTGAAGCTCGCCGGCACCAAGTCGTTCGACGTGGACGTCGTCGCGCAGCCGGTGTCACTCGTCGAAGTCGGACGATTCTTCCCCGCGGCCGGTCTACACGGAACGGCGATCGGACCGATCCACCTCGCCGGCACGCTCGCCAACCTGCGCGTCAACGCCGACCTCCGTCTTCCCGACGGTGGACAATTCGACGCGCGCGGCGCGGTCGATTTGGCAAGCCGCGACAAGGGTTATGACCTGACAGCGCATCTCTTCACGCTCAACCTGCGCACTATTACGACGAAGGCGCCGGTCACGTCGCTCACCGCAAGCGCGATGGTGCGTGGGAGAGGAACGCAACTCGCCACGATGCGCACGACAATCGCGGCCGATCTCGCGACGTCGCGCTGGGATACGCTCGCGGTGGATACAGCGTCGGTGCGCGCGACGCTCGCCAACGGGCTCGCGCAAATCCAGCGTCTTTACGCGCACGGCTATCACACCGCCGCGAACGTCAGCGGCAACTTTGGCTTGACGCGCACTACGAGCGGCGAGCTGACGTACAAGGTCGCCATCGATTCACTCGGCGCGTTCAACCGATGGCTCCCCAAGACGCAAGCAAACCGACCGCCAACGGTATCGCCGCGTCCGCGCGCCGCGGCGCAAGCGTTGGCGCGGGCCCGTGAGGACTCGGCGCGCATCGCCCGCGCGAGCGAGATGCAGCGCCTCATCACCGGCGCGCCGGGGCCGAAGCTCAGCGTGCCGGTCGCTCGGCAACCCGTCCCTACCGACACGGTCGCGGGATCGCTCGTCGCGGACGGTACGCTGCGCGGCAACATCTACAACTTCGATCTGCGAGGACGCGCGTCGGGCGAGAAGGTCGTCGCGCGCGGCAACTTCGTTCGATCGTTCCGCGGCGACTATGCGTGGACGAACGCGCGCTCGCCGCAATCGAAGCTCGCGGTGGCGGTCGAAGCAGACAGCGTCAGCGCGATGGGGTTCGCGTTCGATTCCCTCAGCGCGCGCGTCACCTACGCGAAACCGGGCGGGCATGTCGAGCTGGCGATTCTCCAGGACAAAAACCGGCAGTACGGCGCCAGCGGCGATTACGCGCTGTATCCCGACCGGCGCGAGATCCGACTGGCCGACATGAAATTCCGCTTCGACACCGCGTACTGGACGATGACGCGGCCGTCGGCGGTCACCTGGGGCGGACCGGGCGTTCGCGTCATCGACCTGGAGCTCAAGAATCGCGGGGACGGTCGCATCTACGCGAATGGCTTGCTGCCCACGAACGGCGTCGCCGACTTCCGCCTCGACGTGGACAATTTCCCCGTCTCCAACGTCGCCGACATCCTGCAAACGGATATCGACTTCGCGGGCGTCGCGACGTTGCACGGCACGATGACCGGCACGCTCTCCAACCCGGGCTTCCGCGGCGCCTTCGGGGTGGTGAACGCCACGTATAACGGGGCGAAGGTTCCGATCACGCGCGGCACGTTCGCCTACGCCGATCGCCAGCTGAAGAGCCACCTGGATCTGCTGCGCGACGACGGACGCACGATGGCCGTGGGCGACGCGACCGTTGCGATCAATCTCGCGCTGAGCGGCGTGACGGGCGACCGCCTGCTCAGCGAACCGATGGCCGTGGACATCGTCGCGGACAGCCTGCCGGTCGAGCTCATTCCGCAGTTCACCGACATTGTGTCGAACGTGCATGGCCGCGCCTTTGGCCGAGTGGCGTTGCGGGGGACGCTGCGCCGTCCGCGACTGCTCGGGGCGCTCGCTGTGCAGAATGGCACGATGATGCTCAACGCGAGCGGCGCGACGTTCACCGACATGCGAGCCTCTGTGCGCATGCTCGGCGACACGGTTCTCGTAGACTCCGTGTACGCGTGGGCCCAGGGCCCGGTGCGGCTCCGTGGAACGCTCGGCATCGGCAATTGGCGTGAGCCGGCGTTCAATCTGTACCTGACGTCCGACGGCGCGGAGTTGATGAACAACGACCACGGGAAGATCAGGGTCGACGCTGGTCTCGCGCTCACCGGACCGTTCAATCGCGCGTATCTAAGCGGCGCGGCGACGATCACGCAGGGCGTGATCTACGCGCCCGAGCCGACGGGACGTCACCTGATCGGGGCCGGCGATCCCGCGTTGTTCAACGTGCTCGATACCGCGATGGTGGAGGACAAGGTCCTCTTCCCGCCAAAATCGCCGCTGATGGCAAATATGCGCGTCGAGATGGCGATCGCCGTCAAGCACAACACGTGGGTGCGCAACCGCGAAGCGAACATCGAGGTATTCACGGACGACCCGGTGACGGTGCGCGAGGAAGCAGGCTCGCTCGCGCTCACCGGCGTGATCACGACCGACCGCGGCGAGTACAACTTCCTCGGCAAGCGATTCCAGATCAGCCGCGGCTCGGCGATGTTCATCGGCTCGCCCGATCTCAACCCGACGCTCCAGATCACCGGCGAGTATTCGATACAGATGGCATCGCGCGGCGCGGTCAACATTCGCGTCCTGATCGGCGGTACGCTCAAGCGGCCCAGGCTGTCACTCGAGAGCGACGCGCAGCCGCCGAAGACGCAGTCGGAGCTGTTGAGTCTTCTCGCGTTCGGTCAGTCGACGACGTCGCTTCTCGCGTTCAATAGTTCCAGCGTCGCCGGTTCTGCCGCGAGCATGGACCTCTTCGGCGTCGGGGCACAGTACGCCGTGAAGCGGTTGGCATCGGTGGCGCTAGGCGTGATCGTCGACCAGGTGGAAATCCAGGCGGGTCGCGCCTTTGGCACGGACGTTTTCAGCATCACGCCTGGCGACGTCCCCAACGAGATCGCCGGCCGCGGCGTCGGCAACTTCATCACGCAGACGAAATTCGAGGCGGGCAAATATGTGAACCCGCGCACGTTCGTCACGGTCCAAACGCAATCCTATCAAATCGGCGGCGCCATCGAGCACCGCACAGCGGACGGCTGGCGCTTTACGGCGAGCATCGAGCCGCGGATCATCCTGAACGAACCGACGCTGACGACGCAGCCCTATCGGACGGTGAGAGCGTACGGAGGGCTGGTGCTGAAGGAGTGGAGGTTCTAGGGCTGGAGCGCAACGCTTTGGTTCCGCGTTTTTACCGCGAACCATTAGCGTGGCACCGTGTCGACATTCGCTTATCGTGCCGTCGATCCACGGGGATCGCGGCGGTCCGGCCGCGCCGTCGCGACGACACGACTTCAACTCGTTGAGTCGCTGACGGCGGACGGACTGATTGTTCTGGAAGTGTCTGAATCGGACGCTCCATTTACAACGTCCCGCGGGGTTCGATCCCATCGAAAGCCGCTGATCGACGTCACCCGGTCGATCGCTGGATTGCTCTCGGCAGGTCTGCCGCTCACGCGCGCGCTTACGACCGCAAGATCGATGGCGCCGCCGCCGTATCGAGAGTGCCTCGATCAGATTGGTCGGAGCGTCAGTCGGGGCGAGTCGCTCGCGACGGCGATGGCCGCGCATCCGAACTTGTTCCCGCCCTTCTACCTCGGCCTGGTCCGCGCCGGCGAACGGAGCGCGGAACTTCCTACCACGTTCAATCGCCTCGTCGAGCAGTTGGAGCGCGACGATGACCTGCGATCGCGGCTCGGCGCCGCTGCGATCTATCCGGCGCTGCTCGCAATCGTTGGATCCGCGGCAATCCTCGTGCTGATGCTCTTCGTGCTTCCGCGCTTTGCCGCGGTCCTCGAAGGCGCGGGGGCTCGCCTGCCGCGTTCCACCCAGCTACTCGTCACGATCGCGACGGCCGCGCGCATTCATTGGCTCGCATTCCTTTCTCCCATCGGAAGCGTGCCGCTCATCGTCGCGTGGACTACGACGACCGAACGGGGCGCCCACGCCTGGGCGGAGCTGCAACTCAGGCTTCCCGGACTTCGGACGTTCCGTCGAGATATCCTCGCCGCTCGGTTCGCGCGGCTGATGAGCGTTCTGCTCGCCGGGGGCGCGCCCGTCCTTGGTGCTCTCGATACCGCCGCCGCCTCACTCGCCGATCCTGTAGCCGGCGCAACGCTCGTGCGAGTGCGAGCGCAGGTGCGCGAGGGCGTGCGACTGTCAGTGGCGCTTCGTGAGACGGCTCTATTCCCGTCGGTGCTGATGCAACTCGTCGCACTCGGAGAGGAAACGGGTCGGTTGCACGAGTTCCTGCGCAAGGCTGCCGATCTCTTCGAGCAACGCTCTCAGCGAGCTCTCGCCCGACTCGTCGCGCTCGCCGAACCGCTCATGATCGTCCTGCTCGCACTTGTTGTCGGGTCGGTGGCGCTCTCGCTGCTGCAGGCGATCTACGGTGTGAACGCGAGTGCGTTTCGGTGACACGCGCTTCGAAACGACGCGGATTCACCGTCATCGAGCTCGTGGTAGTCGTCGTGCTCGTCGGCATCATGGTGGCCGTTGTCGCGCCGAGCTTTGCTTCGCTCGATCAACGCGCGGCGGAACGCGATGCCACCGACCGCATTGACGCACTGGTTCATCTCGCCAAGGCGAGCGCGGTTGACCACGCGACCGCGGTGACTGTGACCATCGATCCGGTCACCCAGCGGTTCTGGCTCGAGCCGCCTGATACCAGTGGCATTCTCGTTCTGCCGGCCGACGCATCGCTCTTCTCGCACGGCAAGCGCGTCCACATTCGTATAGAACCCAACGGGGAGGCGTCGATCGATGAAGCTCTATTCGTGCGCCGCGGCGACACGACGACGCTCGTCGTTGTCGGGCGCTGAGTCGCGGCGTGGCTTCACGCTGCTCGAGGCTGTCGTGGCGACGATGATCATCGGAGTCGTCAGCGCCGGCGCGCTGAGCGCGTTCGCCGCCGATCTGCGGGCCGCGGATCTCGCGCAACGGATGCTTCCGGCGGCGGCGCTCGCGCAGGATCGACTGACCGTGCTCGAGACCAGCGGGTCATTGGTCCTCGAGGTCCTTCCCGATTCCTTGGCGCGCGGCCGGTTCAGAGAACCGTTCGAGGACTACTCGTGGACAGCATCCGCGCATCGACTTCGCTCCTTGCCCGGGTTGATCGAGGTCAAGGTGGATGTCTCCTGGGACGCCGGCTCGTTTGCGCTGATGGAGCGGCTCTACGAACCGTCGCTGGCCGTGGCGGGACGATGACGCATGGCCGCGCAGGCATGACGCTCATCGAGCTCGTCGTCGCACTCGCGATCAGCGGCGCCGCGATCGCGTCGGGCTACCAGGCATATGCGACGATGAGCGATCGCCGATCGGTCGCGGCGGAGCGCGCGGATTCTATCGCCCGCGCGTTCAACCTCCGCGCGACGCTGACCAGGTGGCTGTCGAACGCACGGCTTACTGTCGAGGAAGACGAAGTGGTCTTCCGAGGAGTGGACGCGGAACGACGCCCCGGGCGCGGCGAGCCGCCGGCGACCGATCTTGTCTTCCTCACGTCGGCCCGATCTCCCGTTGGCGACCGCGGGACAATCGTGCACCTGTTCGTGGCCCACGACAGCGACGGCAATGGGCTGACCGCCGAACTCTCGGAGTGGCGCGGCCGACGCACGGCTCGGTTGCAGCTCGACCCGTCGATCGACGGTCTATCGATCGAATACTCGTCGCTCCTCGGCGAACGTTCCGAACCCACGAGAAGCTGGGTTTCATCGACGATTCTCCCGGCGGCCATTCGACTCCGTTTTTCGTCCAGCCGCTCCGGCGCGCTGCCACCGCTGCTGCGACTTCCGTTAACGGTTCGACTGGACGGAAGCAGCGTTGTGCCCACGAGAGGCGCAATGTGAGGCGTGGACGTTCCGTCCGCGGGTTCGCGCTGCTCTCGGCACTCTGGCTCCTCGTCGCGCTCTCGGCGTTGGCGCTCGAGGTATCGGTGGTCGCGCGACATCGTCGGCTCATCGTTGCGAACACCCTCGAGTCGGTGCGGGGAGAGCGCGCGGCTGCGTCGGGTGTCGAACACGAACGTGCACGCCTTGCGCGATTGCCCGTCCGCGGCGGCGACGGAGCATCGTGGAACGGCGCCGGCTCCGCCGTCGACCCGTGGCAACATGCCGGTTCGTCAGCGACCGATACTGTGGCGCTCGGCGACGACGCTTTCTATGCGGTCGCGTCGGTGGATGTCGGCACGCTGGTGAACATCAACGTGGTCGACGAGGTGGGCCTTACGCGCTTTCTCACGGCGTCGTCAATCGACCCGATGACGGCCGACGCCCTTGCCCAAGCGATCATGGATTGGCGCGACGCCGACGATTTCCGGCGGCTGCGCGGCGCGGAGCGCGACGACTACATCAAGAATGGCGCTCGAGAGCTGCCAAGCAACGGCCCTTTTGAAGCGGCCGACCAGCTTCGGTTCGTGCGCGGCATGAGTCGATCGATCCTGTCGCACATCGAGCCGCAGCTGACTGTGGTCGGCAGCGGCCAGGTCAACGTAAACAAAGCGAGCGAACCCGTCCTGCTGTCGTTACCCGGCATGACAACACTCGCCGCGGCTGCAATCGCCGGAGCGCAGCGCGGGCACAGAAGAATCGAGAACCTTCGCCAACTCTTGGACCTGTTGCCCGTGCCGGCTCGCATGGCCCTCGAGCAGAACCCGATCGGCGCAGCGCGCCTCGCGTTCGAGACGCACGAGCTCGAGCTGCGAAGCGTGGGATGGCTGAAGGGAAGTCCGGTTCGAGTGCATGAAACGGCGCTGGTCACGCGAATCGGAACAACGCCGCTGGTCACATGGCGACGCACGGAATGAGATTTCCCCTGAAGCTCGGCGTCGCGGTCGGACCGGATGTGTTCGCGGCGTCGTGGAGGTCGGACCAGTGGCAAACGACCCTTTCTTGCGGTCCCACGACGGACGCCATTCGCGCGGCCGCGGGGGATATCCGGCGGCGTATAGGAGCCAAGCGGCGCGCCTCCGTCACCGTCTCTGTACTTCCACCGCTCGCCCGTGTGCGGCGTATCGAACTGCCGCGCATGAGTGAGACGGACCGGCGGCTCGCCGTCACCACCAACGCTTCGCGCTATTTCTTCGGCATCGGCGACTCGCCCGTCTGCGGAACGGCAGCGATTCACGGAAGAAGTCCAGGCGGGCAGACACCGATGCTCGTCTTTTCCGTGAGATCAGGATTGATCGATAGCATCACGATCGGTCTCGAAGCCGAAGGATTGACCGTCGATCGACTCGTTCCCGCCCAAGCGGCATGGGCCGGTTGGGTGCTTCGGCAATCCGCGGCTTCACGACGTGGAGCGACGACGGTTGTCGTGCGCGTCACCGGCGAGACGAACGTCCTCGAGCTCGAACGGGGGAAGCTGAACCGAGTTCGTCGGTTTCGCGAATCCGACGACTTACTGCCGGTGCCGCCCACGCGACGATGGCAGATCATTGGTGGCGCTCACGCCGACCAGTCCGCAGCCGTCGTTGCGGCGGCGGCGGCTACAAAGACGAAGCGATTCGAGATCCTCCCCGAGCGCGTGCGGCTTTCGCGGCTTGCGAGGGAGCGACGTATCGCCGCGCTCCTCGCTACGTTCGCCTGCGTCGGTTTCCTCGGTGCAGCCGTCACGTTTCGTTGGCGCATCGAGCGACAACTGTCGGAGGTTGCGACGCGTCGGTCGGCGATACAATCGCGCGTCTCGCGGGCGATGACGTCGCGCGACTCGATCCAGCGTGTCCTCGACCGCGTAACGGCCATCGCCGACGTCGAACGATCGGCGGCCCGATGGTCGGCGGTATTGGCACGCATCGCGCTCACGCTTCCGGAAGACGCGGAGCTGTCGTCGATTCGCGCCGACGCGGACAGCCTCGCGCTCGACGGACAATCGAACGATGCGTCTCAGGTCGTTTCAGCCCTGCGCCGCACTCCCGGAGTGAAAGCGGTGAGAGTGACCGCGCCGATCGTGCGCGAATCGTCGGCCGATGGGGCTTCGGTCGAGCGCTGGCACATCGCCTTGAGAGTCGATCCACGCGCCGCCGTCGCTGCGCGCTGATGCGAACCATTACGCGCCGGTCGTTGTCGTCGCGGGATCAGCGCGCCGTTCGCGCCGGTCTCCTCGTCGCGGCACCCGTTCTGGCGTACGCGTTGCTCGCCAAACCGTACACTCTCGACGTTCGTCGAAAGTTGGACGCACTCCGCGAACAAAGTGACCTCCTGTCGCGCGAGGAGGGCATCGTTTCGAGCCAGCCGGCGCTGCGCGTCGAGTTGCCCTTCGCTGACGCGAGCGCGCTCCGCATGTCGTCACGGCTCTATTCGGCGGCCGACACGGCGCTCGCCGCGACCGCGTTCGGCCGAGACGTGGCGGCAATCGTCAAGGATGAAGGGCTCGCCATCCAACGCATCGAGATGCGAGACTCCGTCACGCGTCGGGCAGGTCTGCAGGAGCTCGCCGTCGATGTGCGAGCCCAGGGTAGCTTCGCGGAGGTTCTCCACGTGCTGATGCGCCTCGAGGCGAACAGTCCCTTGACGCAGGTGATGCATTTGGCGATTGACCGCTCGTCGACGAGCGGCGATTCGCTTGCATTGGTCGCTGTTATCCGGGGCTACGCCCGGTGATCGGTCGAATCCGGAGCAGCTCACTCCGATGGTCGGCGATACTCGCCGCGGGTGCCACGCTTGCCTGGGCTTGGGTGCTCCTCGCGCCGAAGCGGGTTCATCCCGTGCGGTCGCGACGATGGCCACTGCCGCGCAATTCACTTCTCAGTCCTACCATGGGCGACACGACTCCGGCTCAACTGATCGCGCGTGCCGTTGAGCGTGATCCGTTCTCCGTCGGAAAAGCGGTGGACACGTCATCCTCGACGACCGCGCAAGCAAGGGTCGGCGACGAGCAACCGTTGCGGGTGTTGGGTACCGTCGTGGACTCGGTCGGCGGCAGTTTCGCGTTGTGTCAGCTCGGCACGACACAGCCAGTAGTCGTCCGAATCGGCCAACGCGTCGGCGACTACGAGCTTCGTCGCGTCGAAAAGGCCGGCGCATTCTTCTCCACGCCGGACAGCGGAACCATCGAACGTCGCGTTCCGAGAGCGGGCGGATGAGCGTGCGGCTCGTCGCCCTGGTCGGTGCAGGTCTTCTCTCGCTCCCCGCTCCGATGCGGTCACAGGACACGACTGCCGTACGACAGACCGCGGCCGGAATCCTGATCGACTTTCAGGATGTCGATCTGCGGACCGTGATCACTGCGCTCGCCGAGGTGGGAGGCCTGAACGTCTCGTACGGCGACATTCCGCCCCGACGCACGACGCTTCGGCTCCATCAACCGATCGGCAAAGCCGAAGTGCTTCCATTGTTGAAGAGCGTCGCGGCAACCAACGGCCTGCAAGTGATCCAGGACGAGCGAATACTACGGCTGCAGGTAGACGATCCCAGAACGCAAATCCCTGCCGCCAAAGCCGTTGTCATGCCGGAATCCAGGCTCTTCGTCTATCGCCTGCGTCATGCGCGTGCCGCGAAGCTCGCGTCGACCCTACAGGCGATTTTTGGATCGACCGCCGCGCAGGGCCCGCCGCCGTCGAGCATTCCGCCGACGCGACCGAGCGATCGACCAGCGGCGCTCGGCAGCGACAGCGCAAAGCCCGCTTCAATGCAACCGTCAACGGCCACTGTGAGCATTTCCGCGACGCTCCATGCGCCGATTCAGATCGTGTCCGACGAAACAACTAACGCACTCGTGATTCACGCGATCGAGCCCGACTACGAGATCGTGCGTCAGGCGATCGAGGCGCTCGACCTGCGGCCGCGGCAAGTTCTGATCGAGATGTTGATCGCCGAGGTGCGTCACAGCTCCGAGCTCGACTTCGGTGTCGCGGCTCGATCCACACGGGAAACGGGACCTGACGGAGCGCGAGGATCCGCGATCGCCAGCTCGTCGACCGCGGACCTGATATTGCGGCTCACCACGAACGCGGCGTTCGACGTCAACGTCGCCCTGCACGCCCTTCAGTCGCGCGGCGACGTTCGAATTCTCTCTCGGCCGGTGTTGCTCGCGCAGAACAACCAGGAAGCCAAGATCCTGGTCGGCTCGCAGCGTCCGTTCGTCCAAGTCTTTCGCTCCCTGCCTACCGAAGCGGCAATTCGCGACCAGGTGGTCCAGTATAAGGATGTCGGCACATCACTCACGATCCTCCCGACCATCAACGCCGACGGCTACGTCGATCTCCAACTCGCGCAGGAAGTCAGCACGGCGACCACGGAAGTGCAATTCGGTGCGCCCGTGATCAGCACGCGCGAAACGTCGACCCATCTCCTCGTACGGAACGGACAGACGGCGATGCTCGGCGGGCTGGTCGATCGAACACAGGAAGCGTCTCACTCCGGCCTTCCGTTTCTCGCGGCGATCCCGCTGGCCGGTCACCTTTTCGGATCGGCCATCGCGAGCCGCGCGACGACCGAGCTGTTTCTGTTCTTGACGCCATACATCATCGAGACCGATTCGGACGTCGACAAGCTTCGCGAAGAAGTCGAGCGTCAGTCGAAGTGGGTGCGCGACGCGAAGACGCAGACGATCCAACCACCGGCCAAACCACCGTTGCGGTGAACAACCTTGGCACGGTGGCACGTCTATCCGATGTGCTCACGGCTCCCTATCTCGAGTACGCCGGCGTGCTGCCCCTCGGCATGCAAGACAATCGGATGGTTCTCGCCACCTGGCGAGAGGAGGTCGACGTCCAGGCACTCGATGACCTCAGAATTCTCTTCGACGCCGAAGTCGCGCTCGAGCGACACGATGAGGCGGAGATCCGCGCGGCGATCAAGCGACTGTATGCCTCGGACGCGACCGCGCAAGGCGTCATAGATGCCGTCGCGGCTTCTCTGGCAGGTGAAGACGGCGAGCCCGCGGCGATCGACGACTTGGTGGCGCTCGCGAACGAGGCGCCGGTGATCAAGCTGGTAAATCTGTTGCTCGTCGAAGCACTGGACGCGCGCGCGTCGGACGTTCATCTCGAATCGCAGGGCGACGCGCTCGAGGTTCGCTATCGAATCGACGGGATGCTACAAAGCGCGCCGTCGCCGCCGCGTCACCTCGGCGCGGCGATCGTAAGCCGTCTCAAGATCATGGCGGAGCTCGACATTGCCGAACGTCGTCTGCCGCAGGACGGTCGCATCCGCCTCAAGCTGCAAGATCGGCACGTTGACGTGCGTGTCTCGACGGTGCCGACGCTGCACGGCGAAAGCGTCGTTCTCAGGCTGCTCGACAAGGGGCGACGACGCATCGGCCTCGAGGAGCTTGGCATGTCCGCCGAAATGCTCGTTCGTTTTCAAGCAGCCATTCGTCAGACGCACGGGATCGTCCTCGTGACCGGACCGACGGGATCGGGCAAGACGACAACGCTCTATGCCGCGATCGATCTCATACGAACGGGCCGCGAAAAGGTGCTGACCGTGGAAGACCCCATCGAGTACGAGCTTGGGGTTCCCCAGGTCCCGGTGAACGAAAAGATCGGCGTCACCTTCGCGACCGTCCTCCGCGCTCTCTTGCGACAGGACCCGGACGTCATCCTGGTCGGTGAGATCCGAGACGGCGAGACAGCGGAGGTTGCGACGCACGCTGCGCTGACCGGCCACCTCGTATTGTCGACGCTGCACACGAACGACGCGCCGAGCGCGCTGACAAGGCTTCTCGATCTTGGAGTGGCGCCATATCTGGTTGCGAGCACCGTTCGCGCGGTGCTCGCGCAGCGACTCGTTCGTATGATCTGCGCCCACTGCAAGACTGCCACCGAAATCGATCCCGGCGCTGCGCGGCGGCTTGGATTCCCCGAAGGCGCGGTTTCTACGTGGGCAGGCGTTGGCTGTGCGCATTGTCGTGGATCCGGCTACCACGACCGGATCGGGACCTACGAGCTGTTGACGATGAGCGACGCGATGCGCGACGCAGTTGCAGGGCGGGCGACGTCCGCCGAGCTGCGTCGGCTCATGACGAAAGACGGGTCGCCGACGCTCCGTGCGGACGGGGTACGACTCATTCTGGCGGGGATCACTACACCGGACGAAGTTCTGCATACTACGACGGATAGCGCTGTGTAGTCACCAATGAGAATTCCCAAGCCTCTAGCGCGTCGGCGGTTGCCGAACGCTTCTCGACGGCAGGGTGTCGAACGATCGGGGGCAGGGCTCACGGGAGATCTGCCATGAATATGCGAAGCGTTGTCTTGGCGTTTGGGATTCTTGCACATGCCGGTTCGCTGGCTGGCGCACAGACGCTGGCCGGAAGCACGCCGGGGTCTGTTCCCAACAGAGAAGCCGACATCGGTGCGTGGGATGTGGCCATCATGCGGCGCGCGGCCGCGATGATTGCGTCGCCTGCGCAATGGAACCGTTTTGATAACGGTTCTTGCACCCCGGACGCGAAGACCGTGAGCCTTCGCTGCGCGCTACAACGCGCAGTCGACGAGCCGGCGGGACGCGCCGCGTCGCGACCCTCCACTGCACGGCGCGTCGATTGCCGACTGACGAACGCCAATGGTCGAGCCGAAGGCAATTGCGGACAGTTCTTCGACGAGTCCACGGTGTTTTCTATTGCCCGGGCGAAGGCGATCGCGACAGGTACCTGGCGCCCGGATGCGTCGCCGAGCGAGGTGTGGGCCGGCCGAATGGTGAACGCCGGTGGCCCGGTACTTCAACAGGCGCGACGGCTGGTCGACGCGATCGCTCCCGGCAAATACAAGAACGCACGGCTCGTCGAATTCAACAACGATTCGACGGTCACCTTTGCGAATCTTCAAAGCTTCTTCCGCACGCTCGAGGATCGCGTCCGCAGTCTGACGGCCGCGGACCTCGTCGAGCTGGCCGACGACGTGGAGATCGAGCTCTACACCGGCGGCGCGGGTGTCATGCGAACGTACAACGGTTGGTACGCCGTGTCGGGGTTTTCGGCGAAGGACTCGACGATTCGCTTTCAGGTGGACACGCTCGCCGAGATCGCGCCGAATGCCCTCGACCGCGAGATCGTGATGCGCGCCGACAAGCTGCTGGCGTCGGACGCCGTGTGGAATCGCGCGGACGACCGCAAGTGCGACCCGGCCGCCAAGACGTGGAGCATTTACTGCGCGCTCGCGCGCGCGACGCGCGACGTCACCGGCGGATTCCATCACCGACGCCCGGCGCTCGAGACGGTGCGCGTGATCGTCGAGGAGCGTACGAAGGGTCGCGACTACAGCCATCGGCTGATGGACTACAACAACGACTCTTCCACGCACCTCAGCGACGTTCGCTCGCTCTTCACCGAGGCACTGGCGAAGATGAAGCGCGGCTCGTGACGACGCAGCGCGTCCAGAGAGATCGTCAAGATGTCTTTTGAGCGGTCAGCTGTGCACGCAGCGGCAGCCGAGCAAAGTTCGTCGATCGCGCTCGCCCGCCAATTGGACCATGTGTAAAAGGACGACGCTGATGTGTGGCCGACGTCGGATCGACTTGTGACACGACGACGGGCTCCGCAATCGACTAGAGGAACAGGAGTCCCATCCGCGCCGCCGCGGTGACGGCTTCGGTGCGAGACGATACCTCGAGCTTGTCGAACAGTAGCTCGAGGTGCGTCTTCACCGTGTTCGTCGAGATTGCAAGACGTCCGGCGATCTGCTTATTGCCGAAGCCATCCGCCAAGAGCGCCAAGATCTGCTGCTCGCGCGGCGTGAGCACTGGTACGCCAGGACTCGCGTGATCGACCAGGCTTCCCACACGCGATCGGCCGCGCGGCTCACGCGCAACGACGACGACTTCGGCGTCGCCGCCGACGTCGCCAATCGTGGCCGCGGCGGCGACCACGTCGAACGCCGGACTCGCTCGCAGCGCGTTTGCCAACGCTGCGCGCAGGTCCTCCGATTCGGCCACGACCGCGACGCGTGTCATGCCGAATGGATAATCACGCCGCGCGCACGTTGGTGACGCGGGCGACGAACGACTGGACCACACTCGCGGGGATGGCCACGCCCAAACCGCCGACGATCATGCTGTTGACACCGACGAGCCTTCCCTGAGCGTCCACCAGTGGGCCGCCCGAGTTGCCGGGGGCAAGGCGAATGTCCGCGGCGATGAAGCGTGGGGCGCTTGTTCGCTTGTCTCGAACAACGCCGTGAAGAGCACCCATCGCCAGCGAGTGGCTAACGCCGAGGCGAGCGAATCTCCACGACCACACGGCGAATTCGACTGACGAGCCGCGAAACATCGGAGCTGATGTCATACTCGGGACGTGCGTGGACGGTCGTCATGCCGCGGCTCCTTCGCGATCCCGGTCTCGGGGTTCGACGATGATCTCCTGGGCCACTCCTCCGCGAAGCGCCGTTACGCGAATCGAACCTCCGTCCGGCACGCTCGACAGCGCGTCGACCAGATCGGAGGGCTGCTCGAGGTACCGTCCTTCGACTGCGACCAATACATCGCCAAGTAGAATGCCCGCAACGTCCGCGGGTTCGCTGTCGGCGATCGAGATGACGACGAGCCCGACATTGTGCGTGAGCTTGTTCCGCTCGACGAGCGTGCTTCCGAGTGCGACCGGATGTACGCCGACACCAATGAACGGACGGCGAATGTGGCCGCGCGTCAGCAGCTCGTCGACGACGGAGTCCACGATGGACGCGGGCAGTGTCGCGGCGCCGCCGCGCGCGAATGCCGAGTTGTTGATGCCGATGATGCCACCTGATGCCGCGATGAGCGGTCCGCCGGAGAATCCGTCATACACGGCGAGGTCGAGCCGTAGCAGGTGGTCGAGGCGCGCGCCCAAACCACCGCGCCAACCTTCGATGTCGGCGCTGACGATGCCGAAGCTCGCCGTGACGTTGCGTCCCGGCCGGCCGACCGCGAGCACCAGTGAGCCGACGGTCGCGGCGCTCACGTCCGCGCGAGGGACGGATTGCGCTTTCAGGTCTGTCGCGCGTAACACGACGAGATCCGTCGCGGCGTCGCGACCGGCGACGCGAGCCTGGATGTCGTCGCCGTTCGAGAGTCGCACGCGGACGTCGCCGTCGCGCCGAACCGTGTGGCTTGCGCTGACGATGACCCCGTCGCGCCAGATCACGCCGCTCGACGGAATGCGCCGGCGCGCGTGGATTGCTACAACGTGCTCGCCAACCTGAGCGACGGCGGCGGAGAGACGCGTGGAGAGCTCCGCGAGGACGTTGCGATTGTCCGATGCCATGCAGGTGCCTCTGAGGGAATGAGTGCACCCGAAGTGTGTAGGGTCGCGCGTCGCGCACCCATCGCCCAATTGGGTGAGGCGCATCCCAGCGCTCGCGAGCCCAGCTCGCCCTTATCACCCTCGATCTTGAGCGATCTGGCAGTCTCGCCGCATCTTCATGTCCCAAGGACCAACCCCTAAGACAATGCTCAGACCATCCGTGCTCTACCGCGTTTCGGCTGTGCTGCTCGTGCTGTTCGCGCTCGGGCACCAGATCGGCTTTCGTCAGGTCGATCCGTCGTGGAATGCCGACGCAGTGGCCGGCGCCATGCAGTCGGTTCGGTTCGAAGTGCAAGGCTTCGATCGCACCTATTGGGAATTCTTTTCGGGCTTCGGCTTCTTCGTCACGACGTTGCTCGTCTTCTCGGCAGTTCTGGCGTTCGAGTTGAGCCGCCTTCCGGCGCAGGTGTTGCGGGCATTCTCACGTGTCCGCTGGGCATTCGCGCTATGCTATCTGGTGATCGCGGTACTGACGTGGGGGTATTTCTTCCTCGCGCCGGGTATCTTTGCGACGGTCGCCGCTTTATGTCTCGCACTCGCGGCGGCTGTGCAGCCAAGGGAGGAGAAGCCATGACGACCCGAGAGACGATTCAGGCGTATTTCGAACGACTCGCGCGCAAGGACGGATGGGAGGCGTCGCTCGCCGACGACATGACATTCACCAGCTTCACGAGCCCGGCCAGGCAGCTTCGCGGCAAGGCGGCGTATCTGGACGGCACCAAGCGGTTCTACTCGATGATCGCCGGCGTCGAGCTGCGCTCGCTCATTGTCGAGGGTGAAAAAGCGTGTGCACTGACTCGCTACCGCCTCAGCCCGCCCAAGGACGCCCCGGCGTTCACCAGCGACGTGGCCGAAGTGTTCTCCGTTCGCGACGATAAGATCGCGTCGTTCGATATCTATTTCGACTCGGCGCCGTTTCCGAAATAGCATCCTTCAGTCACGATGACAGACACGCCATTCATCGCACGCGGCTTCCACCGACGCCGACCCGAATCGTCCGCGAGCCGCTTGCCGCCAGGTCAGTACGAGACGCACGATTTCCCCGTGCTTTCCGCCGGCCCGACGCCGCGCACGTCACTCGCGCAATGGGACTTCACGATCAACGATGCAAATGGGCGATCCGTCCGCTGGTCGTGGGACGAGTTGATGGCGCTGCCGCGCGAGACACCGACTGTCGACATCCACTGCGTCACCAAGTGGTCCAAGTTTGAAACGCGATGGGAAGGCATCTCACTCGACACGCTGATTGCCGCGGCGAGCGCCGCCGGTCTCGCCACGGCATCCTACGTACTGGCGTTCGCCGACGGCGACTACACAACCAACCTACCGACCGCCGACATCACGGGCGGCAAGGCCTGGATCGCGTTCGGTTACGACGGTGCGCCGTTGCCGCCGGAGCACGGCGGCCCGGCGCGACTGCTCGTTCCGCATCTCTACTTCTGGAAGAGCGCGAAGTGGGTGCGCGGCATTCGTTTCATCGATCGTGACGCTCCCGGCTTCTGGGAGCAGCTCGGCTATCACAACCGCGGCGACCCGTGGAAGGAGCAGCGCTACCAGGGCGATCCGTGACTCGTCTGGAGTGGCGCGTCGCGACCGTCGTCGGCGTTCGCGATGAGACATCGCGCACGCGAAGCCTCGCGCTCAACGTACCGGATTGGCCAGGCCATCGTGCCGGCCAACACGTCGACGTCCGCTTGGTGGCGGAAGACGGCTATCAGGCGCAGCGGTCCTACTCGATTGCCTCCGCGCCGGAGGACGACACCCTGGAGCTCACCATCGAACGCCTCGACGACGGTGAGGTCTCAGCGTACCTCTGTGATGTACTTCATCCGGGCGACGGTCTCGAGCTACGCGGTCCGATCGGCGGTTATTTCGTTTGGGACATCTCGACTGCGGGACCGTTGCTGCTCATCGGCGGCGGCTCGGGGATTGTTCCGCTCATGTCCATGCTTCGACATCGCGCGCGCGCCGAGGCATCGAGTCCGGCTCGCATGCCGACCGTGCTCCTCTATTCGGCCCGCACAGCGAACGATCTCATATATAAGGAAGAGCTGCGGAAGCTCGCCGAAGACGACAACTCGCTGATGGTTTGTATCACACTCACTCGAGACGCGCCGTCGGAGTGGCGCGGCTTACGCGGTCGCGTGGACCGCGCGATGCTCGAGAGGGTGAGTGCGACCGTGGCCGACCGGCCGAACGTGTTCGTCTGCGGACCGACGCCATTCACCGAGGCGGTTGCAACATTGCTCGTGGAGCTCGGCCACGAGCCGTCGCGGATTCGTACCGAGCGCTTTGGGCCGACGGGGTAACTATGCAAAGCGAAGAGATGCGCTTGGATGGGAACGCGGTCGCGGGTGTGCTCCGCGAGCTTTTCGCCGTCGACGCGACAGCCGCTGACGCAACCTGCGGCGGCTGCGGGAAAGTTGCTCCTGTCGGCGCGTTGTTCGAGTACGGCCAAGAGATGGGTGTCGTCCTCCGCTGTTCCACCTGCGGTATCGCGGTACTGCGGCTCGTGCGGACGAACACCGCCATGTATGTCGACTTCTCAGGCCTGCGGCTACTCAGGATTCCTCAGTAGACCGGCAATCGGCTATCGACGCAAACGCTGCTGCGGAACCGTGGACGCCATCGCGCATAGCTCCGCCAACACCTCGTCGCTGTACTCCCACCAGGCTGGAGGGTAGGGCGCAAGCCGCCGCTTTTCGCCCGGCGTTTCGAAAGTGAGCCAACCATTCGACCACTGTGGGCCGAGGTCTACCCGAATCGTCCGACGCCGACGGGGCGCGCCGCCCAAGGGATCAGCGACGTCGGTCGCGACGTCCGTCGCGATGTCCGGCTCCGGCTCGATGGGCGCTACGGACCAAGCCTGCCAAATGCGTCCATTCAAGTCTTGAAATACGCGATGTGCCATTTGTGACCAGCGGCGATCCCGCATCACATCCAGCAAAGTGCGCGCCGTCACGTTTCCGATCTGACAGTTTCTGACAGCGGCTGGAGGGTCGCAAAACTCAATGGCGGCTTCCGAAGATGGCCTTTTCGTCGCAAAATATCCGGGGTCACGGCAGGCCGGGACGAGGAGATGACATGGCCGAATCGTGCGGTTGGTTTCCGCTCCGTCACGATGAGATCCTGCAATGGGTCGAGGAGCACCGCGAAGCGCTCCCGACCACCATCGCCGAGCTCGCTGTGTTCCCCGTGGCATTCCGCCGAGTGATCGTGAACTTCGTTCCGCACGAGCAGCGGACGAGGTTCTGGCAAGAACACCTGGAAAGCTTTCTCCGACCCCAATCCGCACTCAGCGCCGAGCAAAGGACGTTCGTCGAGAGTACGATCAGCGCGCTTCCGCATGTGTTCGGCAGCCCGCTTCCGGAGGCGCAGCAGCGGATCCGATCTATGGAAGAGGGGATGCGGGGGCTCTTCACCCGGCAGGAGGCGGCGGCGATGTTCGGAATGGTCGGCCCGGCCGAGCCACCGGAAGGTTTGCCGCTGCCGGCGGGAACGCGGCTGACACCCGAGGCATAGGTCCCCCAGCGGGCCCTTTTCGACCCTCGCGGCATGGTCGATAACCATCGGAGGAATGGGGCGTCATTAACATTGATACAGGACGCCGGACATACCCGCGCGTCGGTGTTGACCTCAGGCGGTAGTGAATGAAGAGTGCTTTGTCAGCGTTGGTGGTCTGTGCGGTCGCTGGTTCAGTGGGAGTGGTTTCGTGCGGTGCGTCGGTGACAGATCCTCGCGTATTCGCGTGGTCAGGCGACCATAATCGGCTCGCCGCCCGGCGACCCAAACGTACAGAACGCCCTCGCTCTCGTGGTCCAGTAGACAGCCGACGATGATCACTGGACTCGCCGCGATCGTCGCACGTCTCTCGCGCACCGTACTCCCGATGTCGCTCGGCGGCACGCTCCTGCTGGGCGCGCCGGCGCCGTCGCACGTGACGAGTGCGCCGTATGCGAAGCATCCGTTCAGCGCGATGGAGCACGCCGAATACGACGTGAAGTACGGACCCATTCGCGCCGGAAGCGGAACGCTCAGCGTGCTCGGTATCGACACGGTGCGCGGACGCGACGCCTATCGCTTCCGCATGACGCTCGGCGGCGGCGTCAATCTGCTGCTGTACAAGTACGCACTGCGCGACACGATGGAGAGCTGGGTCGATACGGCCACGTTCACCAGCCTTCGCTTCACGCAACAGCAGTGGCACCAGGGCAAGCTGCGCAGCAAGCATTACGAGATTTTTCCGGAGCGCGAGACGTATCGCGATGGCACGGGAGCCGAGCAGGGATCGGTGGCGAATCCGCTCGACGATCTCTCGCTGTTCTTCTTCGCGCGAACGATCCCGCTGACCGTCGGATCGTCGATCGACATCCCCCGCCACTTCAAGCCGGCGAGCAATCCCGTCGTGCTCAAGGTCGTGGGCCGCGAGACGATCGACGCCGCGGGACGACAATGGAATACGATCGTCGTCCAGCCAATCATCAAGACGTCCACGATGTTCAACGACGGCGACGGCCGCGTGTGGCTTTCGGACGACAGCACCCGCGTCATCGTGCAGCTGAACGCCAAGGCGTCGGTCGGCTCGATCACGATGAAGCTCAAGAGCTACACGCCCGCACCCTAGCGCTCCGCCCGGCCACAGCGCACCGTATGCGCATGCGGCGACTTTCCGGCGGCCTTGCCCTGATTCTTTGCGCGGCGTGCGGTTCGTCTACGGCGACGACGACCGATCCGAACGCGCCCACGTCGCTGACCGTTCGAGCGCCGAACGGCTCCGCGACCTTCGCCATGAAGACCGGCGGGACGGCTCCGCTCACCGTCGTCGTACGTACCGCCGACGGCACGCCGATCGCCACCCCGGGCATTCTGCAATTCACGTCGCGTAATGCCAGTGTTGTAACGGTCGACGGAACAGGTGTAGTGACGGCAAAGAGCGATGGCGCGTCATACGTTGTCGCGTCGCTCGCCACGGGAAGCCGAACACTGAGCGACTCGGTGGGCTTCGTGGTGTCGGAAGTTGTCAAGACCGACAAGCGGCCCTGAACGACTGCCACGGCGCCAACGCAGGCTGCCGTCAGGGAGGGGTACGCCGTGTCGAAGAAGAGATCGATTTTTGACATCATACTGACGGCCGTCTTTCTCCTCGTCAGCGTGAACGCGTGGTCGCAGGTCGTACTCGTGCTGCTCGGGCACTCGAGCCCACCGTTACTGACGACGCTCCAGATTCTCATCGGGGGCAGCGCATCCGCGGCCGCGTGGGGAAGCTGGATTGGCGCGCGTTGGGCCGCGACCGCGGCGCTTGCCTACGGCGTGTTCTCCGCAACCGCACTGTGGGCGCTGCCGCTTCTCTTCGAATCGACTCCGGGAACGCGACCGGATTTCTCGGCAGGGGCCGTGGGAATCGCGCTCTTCGCCGTCGCGAGCGCCTGGTATCTGTCGCGGATTCGCGCCTAAACCAGCTTCAGCTCGCGCAACGCCCGCTCGGCGCCGCCGAGGTTGGCGAGCCGCATCTCGGAGTATTTCCGCGAGAGCAGCACGCCGTGCGCGTCGCCCTCGAACGCGGCCTTGACCGCGAGGTAGACGTCGTCGGGCGTCGTCTTCTTGCTCGTCGCCGCCGTCGGGATGTCGACGTCGATCCCCGGCCAGATCTTCATTGTTGATCCGGCGCCGGCGACGGCGCGTTTCGTTTCGCGCAGCACGTAGTCGGGCCCAAGGCCCTCCGCGGCCAGCTGGTCGAGCGGCTTGTCGCGATACCGCTGCACACCGTAGGTGAAATCGAGCACCTGGGCCGGCGTGAGATCGGCGAAGATGGTGCGCTGCACGCTTCGGACGTACTGCGCGAGGCGTTCGCCGCCGCACAGGTTGTAAATCACGACTTTCAAGAAGTCTGCATATTTCTGAAACTCGCCGTAGTCCTGCTCGGCACGATAGAACGGGGAGAACGAGTTGTTGTGCCAGATGTGCCAGCCGATCCCCTTGCTCGGCGCGATCGACTTCGCTCTCGCGTACATGTCGCGGTACGTGTCATTGAGCGCTTCATTCCACAGGCGCTCCCAAGCCATGATCTCGGGATACTTGGTGAGCAGGCGCCAGAAAGTGACGAAAGCGCCGTCTCCTGTTGGCCGCGCGCCGTTGCTCCGCATCGCGTCGCACCATTTGTACAGCTCGAGGTATCCGGATTTCGCGCGCTCGACGTCGATACCTTGCTGTTTCGCGGCGGCGATGCAGTACTGACAGAAGCAGGCGACACCGCCGCCCGCACCGAGCCCTCCGTGATTCGCGCCGACGGCGTTGCCGAGCGGACCCTGGCGTTCGCTTCCCCACATCAGGCCGTCGACGTCATACGAGCGCAAATAATCCTCGACCATGCCGAGCCAGAAGTTGCGCGTGTTCGGGTTGCGCGAACAGGCGAATGTCGAGGGACGTCCGACGAGCGTGACTTCGCGCGCGGCGTCGAAGCCGGGAACGCTCGCGCCGATGACGTCCTCGAACCAGCAGATGACTTTCATACCGCGCTTGCGCGCCGCCGGTAGGACATCGGCGAGCACGTCGTAGTCGCCGTGATCGGGCGCCTTCTCGGGAAGGATGCTCGTGTCGCGATAGTACTGACGATGCGGCGTGGCAAACTGTCCGCCGTGAAAGTTGTCGTCGTACTCCTGCTTGCCGTGGTCGGGCAGGACGCTGCCGCGCAGCTGGCGTCCGCCGATGCCGCGACCGTAGGTGAAGGTCGCGAGGAAGAGCGTGTTGACCGAGGCGAGTCGCTGGAGGTTGTCGAGGACGCGCTCGGTGCCTTCGTCGACGAAGGAGACGGCGCCGGCCTGGATGCCGATCATCGGTGGTTCGGCGCGCGGGGTCGCCGAGGGCGGGAGCTCGAAGCGCTCGAGGCTGCCGAGTGCGGCACTCCCGGCAAGAAGTGCCGAACTCTCGACGAATCGTCTGCGGTCCATGTCGTTTGCCGCTGTTAGTGCGTAAGCGCATAAACGAAGTAGTTCACCCAAAGCTTGTATGACTCATTCGCCGGCACCACGTCGAATCCCTCGTCGGACCACTCGATGAACTCGCCGATGTCCGCGTAGTTGTCGATGATCGCCACCATCCGCTTCCGTGGGTCGTTGTCTTCAAAGAACGCTAAGTATTCGGCGGGCACTCGCCGCATCTTACTCGGGATCTTCGACAGATCGATGTTGAAGAAGCAGTTGAAGATCGGATGGTCGTTGGCGAGACGGATGGGCCGCGATCCCGGGAAGGCGCGCGTCCACTGGGCCAGCAGGTTGCGATAGTCGGGATTCGGCTCGCCCTCGATGTCGTCGAAGATGATGAAGCCGCCGCGCTTGATGTATTTCTGCAAGCCGGTGAGCTCGGCGTCGCTCAATAGCCAGCCTCCGGGCTCCGACAAATACGCGACCGGATATTTGAACATCGACGGCTCGTCGAGTCGCACGAGCGTGCTGCCAATGATCGGCCCGGTCTGCACGAACGGCCGGATCGAGGTGATGTCGCGGAGGATGCGGGCGAAGTGCCAATCGGTGCGCGGATAGTCGTGCGACCACCCCGGCCCTTCGGCGCCACACTCGTAGGCGCCGCGATACTTGATGCGCGCGAAGGTGACGCGGCCGTCGTAGTCAGGGTTGCCGCGGAAGAAGGGGGAGACGAAGTAATTCTCGTTGTCCCAGCTGAAATTGCAGGCGCCGAAGCCGCGGCGCTGCGCGGACGCCGGCGAAGCGAATACGGCCGCGACGGCGAGCATACCAGCAACGCGGGCGATCACTCGGCTAGCCCTGGTGTGGAGAGGCTAACGACACGCCGCGCTCGTCCTCTGCCGTCGGCCCCCGCGTCGCACGATCGATCTGACGGATCGCCCCGAGGTGATAGGCGAGATGCGCGACGCTTCCCGCGACCCACTTCATCGCCGTGTCGCTCAATTCACCGATCGTGGCGAGGTGCCGCTGCCAAGTATCGGCTTCACGGCGAAGGTCGGCTCGAAGACGATGCCACTCGTCGTTGGTGACGACCTGTTTGCGCCAGCTCGCCGTCCAATCGGCCGTCTTCCACGGCGACGTCTCACCGCTCGCCCATCGGTTGAGCAGCTCGAGTCCGTAACGGACGTGATCGGTGTGCGCCGCGATCGTTGCGCCGCCCGTTGCGGTCGTCGAGGCACCCTCCGCGGAGATCTGATCGAGAGCGTACAATAGACCGCGATCGCCGCGGTTGAGCATGAAGGTGCCGATCGACGGGTCAGGAGATCCGTTCACTAGCTCCGAGAGGAGCGCGGGGAGTACGGTATTGAGGTCGCCCATGCGTCAACGAACGCTTGGACGATTGGCGGCGTCAAGGAGACAGGTCCGTCAGGCTTGCCGGGTATCGACGGAGCGACCCTATTTCACGAAACCGATATGAGATGCCCACACCTCGTTTTGGCATGCGCCGCCGTTGCCGCTGTGCGCGTCGCGCCGGCGCAGTCGGTCAAGGTCTCGCCGTCGACCCTCGTTGCGGTGAGCTCGCCTGAGCACGCGATCACCGAGCCGCACCTCGCGATCGATCCCACACATCCCGAGCGGCTCATCGGGGCGGTGTACCAGGCGTCCAAGCCAGGGCTGCGGTTTCCCGCGGGACAGGACGAGCAGACCTGTGCCGCGTTCGTATCCGGCGATTCGGGTAGCACGTGGACGAAGCACGAGTTCACCATGACGTGGTGCGCAGACCCGTGGGTCGCGATCACGCCCGACGGCCAAGCGCTCGTGACGATGCTCGGACGGCACGCGGCATTTCCGCAGCAGGGGAATAGCGGTTTGGTCGGCTTTCATTCTGCCGACGCGGGCCGCACCTGGGATACGCTCGCGATCGGGCTCGGACGTTCTCACGATCATCCAACGATGGCGGTCGATCTCGGCGCGGGATCGAGCCGCGGGTGGATATATCTCACGTCACATCGCGGGCGCAGCGCCGACGACGGGCGCATTCGCTACGGCGTGTACGTCGCCCGCTCGCGCACTGGTGGCAAGGCCTTCGACGATGCCGCCTATCTCATTCCGAACAACCTCCACAATCTGACCGAGATTCCGGTCGTGCTATCGGATGGGACGCTCATCGCGTCATTCGTCGACGCCGCATTCTTCTCGACCGATACGATAACCGCCCAGCAAAGGGAAACGTTGTTCGAGCGGCGCCGAGCGTGGGTCGTTCGGTCGACTGACGGCGGCTACACGTTTTCGTCTCCACTCTTCGTCACGGACGCGTGCGGTCCGCCGCCGGGCTACCGGTTGTCGGCTTTTGCGGCTGACATCTCAAAGGGCCAGTACGACGGACGGCTCTATTTCGCGTGCCGCGCGGTGGGAGGCGGTCCGATCGTCGTCACGTCGTCGCGCGATCGCGGAGAGACGTGGTCAGCGCCGGTGCGCATGCAGGCGACGTCGCGCGACTCCACGACGACACCGATTCCAGCGATCGCCGTGAACGACCGCAGTTCGGTGCTCGTCGCGTGGTGGGGTGCGTCTGGAGACGCGAATGACGCGTGCGGCACGAATCTCTACGCGTCCGCGTCCACAGACGGTGGAAAGACCTTCTCGCCGCGTACGCTCGTCGCGACGTGTGCGGGCGGCGGCGACTATTTCGGGCTCGTCGGTGTACCAGGCGGTCGTTTTCGATTGCTCTGGCCCGAGACGCGCAACGGGGTGCGACAGCTTAGAACGACGCTCGTCGAGGTCGCGGCGCCCAGCCCCTGAACCGGTCTACTTTACAAAGCGCGTCTTGTTCCTATCAAGCGCGTCCAGCTGCTTCGCGATGTCGTTCCCGATCGCCTCGATGCGCGTGACCGAGTGCGGATTGAACTGCGGGTCGAACGGGCTCCGCGCCGGGCCGCCCGCCACCTCGAGCACCGCGTCGAACTTGTAGGTGTGCGTTTGCTTCGTCTTGGGATCGGTCCACGATCCTTCCCAGGCGAGCTGACGGTTCTTCGGCCAAATACCATAGGGCAGTGCCATCGTCCGAACTTTGTATCCTGGCACCGCCGAGTCGATCGCCATGACGTTGCGTGCGATCTGCTCTTGCACCACAGCGTCACTGAACTTGTTCAACATTGCATGCCAGACGGTGTGGTCGCACAGCTCGAAGCCCTGGTCGGCGAGCCATTTCACTTTCTGGAAGCGCCACTCCTTTTTCTGACCATTCCACTTCGGATTGTCGCCGAAGAAGTTGTGGCCCGCCGACGCACCGTTGAGCAGACAGAAAGTGCCTCGGTTCTTCCAACCGGGATGCGTCTTCGCGAAATCGAGCCAGATGCCGACGCCGCTGTTCGGATCGATCGTCAGCTTTCCGTCTGATCCCTCGACATACGAAAACTGCTCGGGCGACGCGTCGTCGAACACGAACACCACCGGAGACATTCCATCCGGCACGTCGGCGAAGTTTTTGTCGAGCATCTGCGCGATCGTGATCGGCCGGTAACCGCGCCTATACACATCCTCTAAATCCGCCTTGAAGCTGGCGACGGTGCGTGTGTACAGCGAGTTCTTGTCGTGGCCGATCACGTGATACTCGAGCACCGGAATGCGTCCGTTGTGGTTCTGCGGCAACCGCTTGCCGGTGTCACTCGCGCCGCCCGCGGTCGGGCTCGCGCCAACGGTGGCGCCGCTCGCCGCGAGGGCTCCGGCGGCTGAATCGGGGGACGCACCGGCTTTCGCGCCGGTCGCGTTGGCGTTCTTGGCGCTATTCGAACCGCACGCCGCCACCAAACCCGTCTGTGCGACGAGGGTCACGGCAATTATCCGACGGAACGTCATCATTTGGTGTGGAGTAGGACTACTGGTCGATAGGCTCGGAATTTCGGCCGGATTCCTGCACGAGCAAAAGCGCATTTCAGACGCCATTCCATAGATAAGTACACCGGCAACAGTCGTGATCTCGTTCGACCGCCTTCGTCCTGATCCTCGTGACCCCGCCCGGCGCTGGCTGCGACGTCATTGGCCATGGTTGAGCTTGCTCGCCGTCGCCTGCGTCGGCGTCGGCTTATTTGACGTATGGCTGGGCACATGTGGCTTTTACGGCTGCCCGAGCCCCGCCGAGATCCGCGCCTTCCATCCGAGCGAAGGCGGCAACGTGTATGACCGGTCGGGCAGGCTCCTCGGTCACCTCGAGAATGTGCGCCGCGTCAACGTACCGATTACCGCAGTGCCGAAGCAGGTACGCGACGCTTTCGTCGCCACCGAGGATCGCCGCTTCTACGACCACAACGGCCTCGACTGGCGCGGCGTCTTCCGCGCGGTTCTGCGCAATTTCAGCGCGGGCGGCATCCGTCAGGGCTTCAGCACGATCACGATGCAGGTGGCGCACAACAGCTTCCTGCAGGATCGCTATCACGGACGCTCGCTCCGTCGAAAGCTCGTCGAGCTTCGCATCTCGCGACTGCTCGAGCGCGAGCTCACCAAAGACCAGATCCTCGAGCACTACCTCAACGTCATCTACCTCGGCAACGGCGTAAACGGCGTCGAGGCGGCGAGCCTGGACCTGTTCGGGAAGAACATCAACCAAGTCACGCTGTCCGAGGGCGCGGTCCTGGCCGCGCTGCCCAAGGCGCCGAGCATGTACACGCCGCGCCGGCACCCCGAGCGCGCGGTGCAACGGCGCAACCTCGTGCTGAACCTGATGGCCGATCAGGGCTACGTGAGCCAGACTCAGGCCGCCGCGGCGCAGCGCGCGCCGCTCCGGATCGCGGAGAACGAATGGCGACCGTCGATCGCGAGTGAGGCGAGCGCGCTGGACGCCGTGCGCGCGCTCGTCGATTCCGTCGTCCCGGACGTGCTCAAGGAAGGCGACGTCAACGTCTACACAACGGTGGACGCAACCCTTCAGCGCTCCGCCGACAAAGTGATGATGCGGCACATCGCGGCCATCACACAGGAGACCCGCGAGTCGTTCGGGCGTGTCGGCGAAGAAGCGCAGGGCGCGCTGGTCGCGCTCGATCCGTCGAATGGCGACATCCGCGCCGTAGTTCCGGGCAAGCGCACACAGCGCGGCGGTTTCAACCGCGCGTTCAACGCGCGGCGGCAGCCCGGCTCCGCGTTCAAGCCGTTCGTCTATGCGGCCGCACTCGCCGCGGGCTACAAGCCGTCGACGACGGTCGACGATGATCCGGTCGAGGTCGCCGTCGGGCGCACGATCTGGACTCCGGCGAACTACAACGACCAGTACAACGGCCAGATCACCTTCGCGCGCGCGCTGCTGCTCTCGGCCAACTCGGCCACCGTCCGCGTGAGCCGAGCCATCGGTGAGCGCGCGGTCATCGCGGCCGCGCAACGAAACGGTATTTCGAGTCCTCTAACGCCGGTTCCTGCGATCGCGCTCGGCGCCGAGGGCGTGACTCCGGTGGAGCTCGTGGCGTCGTATGCGCCATTCGCCAATGGCGGCGTTCGTGTGAAGCCGCGTCTCGTGACGCGCATCGAGGCGCCGGACGGAACATTGTTGTGGAGCAGCGAGACGCAGCGCACGCCCGTGATGGACGCTCAGGACGCGTTCGAGATCACGGAGATGCTCCAGGGCGTCGTGAACTACGGAACGGGCCGCTCCATCCGTGATATGGGTGTGACCGGCCCGGTCGCCGGAAAGACGGGAACGACGAACGAGGGGAACGACGTCTGGTTCGTGGGCTACACGCCGACGCTCGTCGCGGGTGTCTGGTTCGGCTACGACAATCCGCGGCAGATCAGCTACAACGCGAGCGGCGGACGGCTCGCCGCACCGGCGTGGGCGGAGTTCTATCAAGCGGGTTGGCGCGAAGCGAAGGGCGCGACGTTTCTGCCGCCGGCGGGGATGGTATCAGCGGTCGTCGATCCACAGTCGGGCGAGCTGGCCGGCGAATGGTGTCCGGTGCGCACGAAACAGTGGTTCAAACAAGGGCACGAGCCAACGGAGCAGTGTCATCTCCACGTCGGGCCGCCTGAAGGGCAGGTCATTGTCGACGTGAACGGCAACGTGCAGAACGTCCCGAATCGGGGGGGCGATCCGATCTCGGCGGCGGCGCGCGGGATCGGGAACATCCTGCGAAAGATCATTCACTGGTAGTTCCGAGGTTCGGCCACGCAGGCCGCACGTCGCGTATCGCCGATCAGTCATAGATTTCGAGCGTGGAAATCCACCTCGTTCGTCACGGTCGCTCAGCGCTCGTCCACGACGGGCGCTGGTTTCGCTGGGCGGACGTGCCCGCCTACGAAGACGCGTATGACGCGCACGGAATTCGAGATGACGACCGTCCGCGCGCCGAGCTCGATGCGCTTCTCGATCCGAGCGCGAAAATCGTCGCAAGCGACCTTCCGAGAGCGATCGCTTCGGCCCAGCGTCTTGCCCCGGACCGTCCGATCGAGCTGTCACCGTTGTTGCGCGAGATTCGTCTCGAGCCGCCGCGATGGATTCCGGTTCGGCTGCCAATCCAAATCTGGGACGTGTTCAGCCACGTACAGTGGAGCTACCGTCTCTTCAGCAGTGCCGACCACGAATACGTGCGGCGCGCGCGGGCGGCCGTCGACTGGCTCGCCGGCCACGCTGAACGATCGTCCAGTATCGTCGCCGTGACACACGGTGGCTTCCGTCGGATTCTCGACGCACGGCTCGTCACCCGCGGTTGGAGGCGTGCTTTCGAGAGGAAGAGCTACCACAACTGGAGCGTTTGGTCGTACCGCAACTAGCCGGTACGCACGATCAGTCGGCGCGCCGAAGTTCGAGCGAGGCCAGCGCGAGCGACGTACCTCTCAGTCGCAGCGAGAATTCAGCGATTCTCGACGGGCAGCAGTTTGCATCCTTGTCGTAGTACAGCCCGAGCGAGCCACGCAGCGTCCGAACGTCGACCTGGAAGCCGTGGCGAATGCCGCCTGGAAACCGGCGGTTCAGTGAATCGAGAAAAGTCAGCCGAACCACGGTCTGCGAACCGTGGTCGAGGAGTGCGAACGATTGAGCGCAGCCACCGGTTCCGTTCGCACATTCCTCGATCGAGAGAAGCAGCGCGCCCGCCGCGACGGGCGCGACCTGTGGCACTACTGACCTGAGCATCTCAGGCTCGTATCGATAGTGCCAGACCGGTTGCAGCCTGGACGCGCCTCGCTTCGTGAACAGCACTACCTCGGTTTCGCCCGCCGTGTCCGTCGGCGAGAGAAGCCACCGGCGGCCGTATGTCCCATAAACCCATTCAACCCCGCCGGCACGCTCGACCTCGTGAAGTCCGAGCGCTCGGCAGGCACCGATGGCCGAGACGCTCTTGTCATACATGTCATTGCCGAGTGAGAGGCACTCCCGCTCGGCGACGCTCGCGTCGATCGCCGGATGCCGGACGAACGCACCGGGAAACGATGGTAACGGCGCCAAGCCGGCGATTGCCAAGACGACGGTTGTCACTGAGCGCATCGGCCGCAGAAAAGATTCTTTGCTGTCGTCACATGGCGTGACCACTATCACGCCGCCGGTCGTCTGGAAAGTAACAGCTTCTATCATGCGCCTACGCATCCTGGTACTCACCTTCGCGCTCGTCGCCTGCTCCTCGGCAAATGATCCGAGCTCGACGCCGCCGAACGAAACAGGCACCGCGCCGGGCTCCGGCGCGACGCTCGATCGGCGCCCTTTCCCCGATGACAATCCGTGGAATGCCGACATCAGCAAGTCGGCGGTCGATCCCAACTCGGCGACGCTGATCGCGTCGTGTGGGCTCCGCAATCTTCATCCGGATTTCGGAACCGTTTGGGACGGGGCGCCCAACGGCATTCCATACGTCGTCGTCAACTCGAGCCAGACGAGAGTGCCGGTGACGTTCGACTACGCCGACGAGAGCGATCCGGGTCCGTATCCGATTCCGGCGAACGCGCCGATCGAAGGCGGCTCGAGCTCGAGTGGCGACCGGCACGTGCTAATCGTCGACGTTGCCGCGTGGAAGTTGTACGAGCTGTTCGATGCGCACCCGATCAACGGCGGTGCGAGCTGGCACGCCGGCTCCGGCGCGGTCTTCGATCTCTCGTCGAACACGCTGCGGCCCGCCGGCTGGACGTCAGCCGATGCCGCCGGGCTTCCGATCTTCCCCGGGCTCGTGCGCTACGACGAGGCGGTCGAAAAGCACAGCATCCAGCATGCGCTCCGTTTCACCTGCCCCCGTACGCGACGCGCGTACCTCGCGCCGGCGCGCCACTACGCGAGCAGCGACACGAGCAGCAAGCTGCCGTCGATGGGGATGCGCGTGCGACTCCGCGCCGATTACGACACGACCGGATTCTCACCGGGCGTGCGCACGATTCTCCGCGCGATGATGAAGTACGGGATGCTCGTGGCCGACAACGGGTCGGGGTGGTTCGTGAGCGGCGCCCCCGATCCGCGGTGGGACGACTCGGACCTCGCGACGCTCGCGCGCGTGCCGTCCACAGCCTTCGAAGTCGTTCGATAGCAACGGCTCAGCCCCGCTACGTCAACTGACGTATAGGGCGCACCCGGTGTAAATCGTACCCTCCGCGTCGTCGAAGTTCGTCACGCGGAGGATCCATGACCTCGTCCAGCGCGCCCGCGCCGTCACCGGCGGCGCTGTCGCGGCTTCGTCCCACGGACGCAGCCGGCGCTACTGTCGCGCTCTCCTGTATCGCCATCACCGCGAGCGGCGTCGCGCTCTCCCTCTCGCCGCGGTGGTGGGCTTGGGCTGCCGGCCAGCTTTTGCTCGCCCTCTCGTTCGTTCAGTGGTTCGCGCTGCTCCACGAGTGCGGTCACGAGACGCTCTTTCGCACCAAGCGCCTCCACGCGCCGCTGGGCCAGCTCGCCGGATTCTTCTCGCTCATCCCCTTCCGCAACTGGAAGAGCGTTCACCGCCGGCATCACAAGTGGACGGGCTGGCAGGACGTCGACCCGACGACCCAATCGCTTGTGCCGCGCAAGCTGGGCCGAGTCGAGCGGGCGATCGTCAACGCGGCGTGGATGCTGTGGATTCCGATGTTCTCCGTGGTCTATCGGACGAACAACTTCTGGAACTGGCCGCGTCTGAAGACGCTGTTCCCGAAGCGTGAGGACCAGCGCGCCTTGGCGGCAAACATGGCGGCTCTCCTCGTCGTTTATGGCGCGATCGTCGTCATCCTCGGTCCCGCGACGAGCCTGCGCCTGTTCGGCGTGTCGCTCATCCTGACGTTCACCGCGGAAGACCTGCTGATACTCAGCCAGCATACCCACATCCCGCTGCAGTTGAGTGGTGGCGCGGACGTGCGGCCATTCCCGACGATCGAGCAGGAGACGTTCACGCGATCGCTCGTGTTCCCGCGATGGCTCTCGGCGATACTGCTCCACATCGACGCCCACGAGCTGCACCACATGTATCCGTTCGTGCCAGGCTATCGTCTCGGCGAGGTGCGGTACGAGACGGAGAACGAAGTCGGTCTCCTGGCGTGGATCAGGGGCGCGCATGCGCTGCCGGGCGAGCTACTGCTCTTCCACAACCGCCTCGAAACGGGCGCGGACATCTGAGCATGCGACCCGACCCGCTCACTGCCGCGCTCTTTCTCACGGTAGCGTTCGTGCTCGCCGGGTTGGCGCACTCGGCGTGGTTGCGCACAGCGCTGTCGCGACGACTGATGATGCCGCTCGACGGCGGCCTCCGGTTTCGTGGACGCCGCGTGTTCGGCGACAACAAGACAGTCCGCGGATTCGTCGTCATGGTACCGGCGGCGGCGCTCGCGTTCGCGGGCCTCACCGCGGCTCTTTCGTTCTCGAATCCTGACGCGGTCGCCGGCCTCTGGCCGCTTTCGATCGCCGGTTACGGTGCGCTCGGGGCATTGGCCGGACTGGGATTCATGGCGGGTGAGCTTCCGAATTCGTTCGTGAAGCGACAGCTCGACATCGCCCCAGGCAGGTCGCCGCGCGGCTCGGCGGCGGCGGTGATCTGCTTCGTCGTGGACCGAGTGGATTCGATTCTCGGAGCGCTCATCGCAGTCTCGGTCGTCGTTCCCACTCCGCCGATGATGTGGGCGTACGTGCTGCTCATTGGCCCCGGTATCCACCTCGTGTTCAGCGCGTTGCTGTATCGGCTGGGCGTGAAGGCGAGGGCAGCATGACGGCGACGCTGACGCGGACCGACGTTCTCGACCTCGCCGACTGCCACGACGTGGCGATGGTGGGCGAGAAGGCACATACGCTCGGCCGTCTGCTGCGCGCGGGGTACAGAGTCCCGAACGGCGTCGTGCTGACGACTGAAGTCTTCGCGCGACATTACGCCGACGGTGTGACCGTTTGTAGGTCGCTCGACGATTTCACGTTGAGCATGCTGGCTGCGACGGCGCCGAGTTCTTCGCTTGGCCCGCTGGTCGTGCGAAGCTCGGCGGTCGGCGAAGACGGCGCGGCGCAGTCGTTCGCCGGACAGCTCGAGTCGGTGTTGCACGTGAGAGACGTTGCGGCGCTCGAGCGCGCGGTGCTCCAGGTGTGGGCCTCTTATTGGTCCGAGCGAGTCCGCTTCTACCGAAGCGCGCGCGGCGCGTCCGCGGCGGGGATGGGCGTCATCGTTCAGCGCCAGGTGGACGCGCGCGCGGCGGGCGTGATGTTCACGGCGACCGACGAAGGGCACATACTCGTCGAGCTCACCGACGGATTGGCGGACCGGCTGGTTGCGGGCGAGGTCGACGGCGAGCGCATCGTCCTCGATCGCGCGGGGAAATCGCGGTACCGTGATGATCACATAGCTCGATTGAGCGACGACGCCATCGCCGAGTTGCATCGTCTGGCTCTGGCGCTCGAGCACGAGCTTGGCGGACCGCAGGACGTCGAGTGGGTGCTCGGCCGCGACGGCGTCGTGTACGTCGTGCAGTCGCGCGCGATCACGGCGACGGTCAGCGTCGCCTCGCTGTTGACCAACACTCGGCGGGACGAAACGCGACGAGTGGCGTGGTCCAACGCGAACATCAACGAGAACTATCCGCGCCCGGTCACGCCGCTGCTCTACTCGATCGCGACATCGGGATACAGCAACTATTTCCGCAATCTGGCGCTTGCGTTCGGCGTCGCACGCTGGCGCATCGAAGCGATGGAGCCGGCTTTCCGCCGCATCATTGGAGCACACGGCGGGCGGATGTATTACAACCTGTCCGCCATACACTCGGTTCTCCGATTGGCGCCATTCGGCCACGAGCTGTCGGCGTCGTTCGACGAATTCGTCGGCGCGGACGGCAGCAACGTATCGACGCACACGCCGGGGTCTGTCTCCAAGGCGAGGCAAATCCTCGAGGCTGCAAAGATCGTTGCGAGGGCTGGATGGCATTTCGCGTCGCTCGAACGGCGGGTGCGCCGTTTCGAGCTGCGCGCCGATGAATTCGCGACGCGCGCGGACCCGTCGCGGCTCGGCGCGATGTCGATCACGGCGCTCGGGGATCTCCTCGCCGACTTCATGGCGATTCGTCGCCGGCATTGGGTGGATGCTTCGCTCGCCGACGCCGCGGCCATGCTCTGTTACGGCGCGCTTGCCGGCCTGCTGCGCCGCGCGTACAAGGGAACGGACCACGACGAGATCCATACGTCGCTGCTCAAGGCCATACCGGGCGTCGTGAGTGGAGAGCCGGTCCTCGCGCTGTGGGAGCTGTCGCGACTCGTTCGTGAAAACCGAGAGCTGCACGTCCTCGTCGAGCGCCACCCGTCGCGCAGGGTCCTCGAGATCATTGCGACGAATTCCCGTTTCGCGCGATTCAATGCCGGGCTGACGAACTATCTCGCCGCGTGGGGTTTCCGGTGCTCCGAAGAGCTCATGCTCGACAGCCCGAGCTTTCAGGAAGATCCCGCACCGGTGATCGACATGTTACGGGCGTACGCACGGGTCGAAGGCCCGTCGCCGGCCGAGTCGATGCGACGGCAGGCAGCCGAACGCGAGGTCGAAACCGCGCGTGTGCTCGAGGAGCTGCGCGGTCGTGTGCTGTCGCGTCGTGCGCCCGTCGGTTACGCGACGATTCTTCGCGCACTGATCCCGTGGACACACGCGGCAATTCGTCATCGCGAACGGGTGCGTCTCAAGCAAGCACTGCTCTACTCGCGCTGCCGACGCATCGTACTTGCGATCGGCGAGACGCTCGGACGCCGCGGTGTGATCGCGAATGTCGGGGACGTTTTCTTTCTTACCGCCGAAGATCTGGTCGAGATCACGTCTGGGAGTTCGATGCTACCGGGCGCTACACGTGCGGTGGTCGCCGCTCGCCGGGCCGAGCACGAGCGCGTCTCGGCAATGAATCCGCCCGATTCGTTCACGCTGGGCGAGGGCGAACACTGGTCGCCCCTAGCGTCTATTGACCCGGCGGCCGGCCCTGAGCCCGGCGCCATGCGCGGCATTCCGGCGTGTGGCGGTCGCGCGCGGGGTCGCGCAACGATTCTCACGAGCGCGACGGAAGCCGAGCGGCTGTCGCAGGGCGACGTGCTCGTGACGCGCCAGACAGATCCCGGTTGGGGTCCGGTTTTCTTCCTGATCTCGGGACTCGTGATCGAGCGCGGCGGGATGCTGTCGCACGGCGCGATCATCGCGCGCGAGTTCGGCATTCCGTGTGTAGTCGGCGTGAAGAACGCCATGGATCGAATTCCGAGCGGAGCGACGATCGATGTGAACGGCGATAGCGGGGTAGTGCATGTCGTCGATTGATCTCGTCGCCGGATATCTCGCCGAGCGCGCCCGGCCGACGGTGTTTGTTCCATTGGCGGCGCTGATCGCCGAAACGGCGTGGCTCGCGGCGCCGGGCGCGCCGCGCAGCGCGGCCAGCTTCGGGCTGTGCGCCATCCAGGCGCTGCTGCTCGTGATGGCGCTTCGCGTCTGGGACGATTTGCAGGACCGCGCGCGCGACGCCGTGCGTCATCCCGAGCGCATGACGGTTCGCGCGCATCGAACGGGGCCGCTCATCGTGCTTGCGGTGCTGCTCGCCGTTTGCGGAGCGCTCTTGCTGACGACGGCGACCGTGCCGTTGGCGCGAGTGGCGATTCTCGGCTCGATCGGGCTTGGCTTGATCGTGTGGTATCACGCTCGTCCGGAGGAGCCGTCGCGACTCTCCGGTATTGTGTTGCTCGCGAAGTATCCGGCGCTGGCGATTGCGCTCGCGCCGGGGCTCGGCGAACTGACGCCAGTACGCGCCGCGTGCGCGGCCGGCGTCCTCTATCTCGTCGCCTGCACGTACGAGTACCTGGAAGATCGACACAGAGGCATCAAATGACCGTCGCAACTCCCATCGCTCTCCCGACCGTTGCTCCGATCGCGCCCAGCTCTCGTTTCGAGCGCGTCGTCTGCTACCTGTGCGGCGCCGACGACGCCGCGCAGTTCATCACGGCGCAGGACGACTACACCGGGAAGCCGGGTCGATTCACGTTCGTCACCTGCCGGCACTGCGGGCTCCACTACCAGAACCCGCGCCTCACGATCGACGAGATCAAGTTCTTCTACGACGACGAATACATCGCGCACCGGAAGAAGAGTGACTGGGGCGTGCTCACCGGGTTCTTCAACTGGGCGATGGGCCGGCACGACCGGCAGAAGACCGAGATCGTCCGCCGCTTCGTGTCGCTCGAGCCTGGCCGCGAAGTGCTCGACGTCGGCTGCGCGGTCGGCACATTTCTCCAGCACCTCCGGTCGTGTCACGGCGTCTCGACGACGGGCGTCGACTTCAAGGATCTGAGCGGGAGTCCGTCGCTCGCCGGCGTCGATTTCCGTTGCGGGTTGTTCTACGAGCAGGACTTCGGGTCGAAGCGCTTCGACTTGATCACAATGTGGCATTTCCTCGAGCACGACTACGACCCGATGCGCACGTTGCGCACGGCGCGCGACCTGTTGGGCCCCGACGGTCGGCTCATCATCGAGGTGCCCCGGCTCGACAGCACCACGTTCCGCCTCTTCGGACGTCGCTGGCCGGGACTGCAGGCGCCGCAACACACGGTGCTGTTCGATAGGCGGACATTGCTCGCGACGATGGACGCAGCGGGACTCGAGGTTGTCGAGTATCTGCCGTACGGAGCATTCCCGGCCTTCTTCTATTTCTTCGCCGGCGCCGCCTTCACGCTGCTTTGCGGCAAGGGCCTCGACCTCGGCAAGGCGATCTATCCCTACTTCGCGGGGCAGATCCTCATGTCGCCGCTCCTCGCCTTCGAGAAGCAACTCAACTTCGCGATGCAGACGGTTGTCTGCCGGCGGCGCGCATGAGGCGCGTCGTGTTGTGGCTGCGCGTCGCGGCGACGTTCGCACTCATGACGATCGGCGCGCTCGTCATGCTCATCGTCGCCATTCCAACGGCGTTCGTGGCGCGGCGGTTCTACTCCGAAGTAATGGCGCGCGCACTCGGCGCGATGGCGCTGCGGCTCTGGGGAGTGCGCTATCGCGTACACGGCACGCCCCAGCGGCCGTCGCGGCAGACCGTGTACATCGCGAACCACAGCTCGACGCTCGACTTGTTCGTGTTGATCGCACTCGGCCTGCCGCGTACGCGCTTCTTTCTCAGCGGCTTTCTGAGAAGGATGCTGCCGATCGGTATCGTCGGCGGCCTCATTCGAATCTTCTGGACGGTGCCGCAGGAGTTTCCCAACAAGCGCCGTGCGATCTTCAAGCGCGCTGATCGCATTCTTCGAGATTCGGGCGACTCGGTCTTCCTGAGTCCCGAGGGGACGCGCGTCACGAGCGGTGAGATCGGCCGGTTCAACAAGGGCGCGTTCCACCTTGCAACGAGCCTCGGCGCGCCGATCGCGCCGATGTACTTCGCCATCCCTCGCGTGATGGATCCTGGCATGGGCTACGACGCCAGGCCGGGAGCGCTCGACGTCTACTTTCTGCCGCCGATCGACACCACGGGCTGGTGCGTCGCCGACGTCGAGCGACACCGGGACGAAGTTCGCGAGCTCTACGTGCGACTCCATGACTCTATGCGTCGCACCGGGCTCCTTCCCGTCTCGACCGCGCTCGAAGAGGACGCGTCGCTGATGCAGGAGGCGCTCGCGTGACTCATCAAACACTCGTCGACGTCCTGCGCGAGCGAGCGCGCGACCGGTCGAACGATCGAGCCTTCATGTTCCTGACCGATGGAGAAGCGGAGGGCGACACGCTCACATACGGCGAGCTTGACGCCAGAGCGCGCTCGATCGCGGCGGCTTTGGCGTCGCACGGGTTGATTCCCGGTGAGCGCGCGCTGCTGCTCTATCCGCCGGGATTGGAATTCATCTCCGGCTTCTTCGGCTGTCTCTATGCGGGAATCGTCGCCGTGCCGGCGTATCCGCCGCAGCCGTCACAGCTCGCGCGCACGCTGCCGCGTCTGCTCTCCATTCTTGCCGACGCTGACGTGGCCATCGTGCTTTGCGACACGTCGGTGTCTCGCGCGGGAAAGGCGATGACTGCCCACGCGCAGGCGCTCGCCAACATCCCGTGGCTCTCCACAGATCGCCTCGGCGCTTCTCGCGCGGGCGAGTGGACCGGCCAGGGGACTTCGCCGGATCATCTCGCGTTCTTGCAGTACACGTCGGGATCCACCGCGTCGCCGCGCGGCGTGATGGTGAGTCACGCGAATCTGCTCCACAACCTCGCCTACGCGCGTCGCCAGGGCGGGAATGGGCCAGACACCGTCTCCGTGTCGTGGCTTCCGGTCATTCACGACATGGGGCTGATCGAAGGAGTGCTCCAGCCCATCTTCGCGGGCTATCCCGCACATCTCATGGCGCCTGCTTCGTTCCTTCAGCGCCCAATGCGATGGCTGCGCGCGATCACCCGCTACCGCGCGACCAACAGCGGCGCCCCGAACTTTGCCTACGATCTCTGCGTGCGCAAAGTGAGCGACGAACAACTGCACGAGTTGGATCTCTCCTCGTGGCGCATCGCGTACAACGGAGCCGAGCCGATTCGCCGCGAGACGCTCCTTGCCTTCCACGCGCGATTCCGTCGTGTTGGGTTCCGCTGGAAATCGTTCTTTCCGGTCTACGGCCTCGCTGAATCGACACTGCTCGTCTCCACCGGTGATCGCGACTACGAGCCCGTCATTCGCGAAGTCGACGTCGACGGCGTAGCGGCAAAATCGCTCGTCTCGAGCGGGCCGCACAGCTTCGGGACGCGGATAGTGATTGTCGATCCCATGACCGCGGCGCCCTGCGTCGACGGTGACGTCGGGGAGATTTGGGTGTCGTCGCCGAGCGTGGCGCGCGGCTATTGGCGCCGCGACGTCGAAAGTGCGGAAACCTTCCGCGCCCGTCTCGCCGACGGCTTCGGTCCGTTCCTTCGTACCGGCGACCTCGGTACGATGATCGACGGGGAGTTGTTCGTGACAGGTCGCCTCAAGGACATCATCGTGATTCGCGGGTACAAATACTACCCGCAAGACATCGAGCTCACCGCCGAGCGACAGCACTCGGCGATTCGCGACGGCTGCTCGGCGGCGTTCGCGCTCGACGGCAGCGACGGTGATTCGGTTGGATTGGCGATCGAGCTCGATCCGCGGCAGCTGCCGGGCGATCAGGAGGACAGGGAACGAGCGTTCGGCGGAATTGTCGACGCCGTGCGCGCGGCCGTGGCGACGGAGCACGGAGTGAACCTGTCGCTCGTTGCCATCGTCGGCGTCGGCGGCGTGCCAAAGACGTCGAGCGGCAAGTTGCGGCGTCGCGCCTGTCGCGACGCGCTGATGGACGGCTCGCTCGGCGAAGTGGCGCGATGGACGACTGTAGGGTTTGCCAGTCGTGACGACGAACGCCAGTTGCTGCGGACCGGCACGTGACGGTCGCTGCCCGGCCGGTCTCCGGTACCATACTGGAGCGACTCACGCGGATCGTCGCGTCGATCCTTCGCGCGCCGCCGCAATGGATTTCCGCGTCAGCGTCGTTTGCGTCGCTGGGACTGGATTCGCTCGGCGCCGTCGAGCTCACCGCGGCGATCGAGGACGAGCTCGCGGTCAAGCTGCCGCTCACCGCGGCGCACGACTATCCGTCGATCGAGGCGCTCGCCCGATTCATCGAGCGTGGTGATGAGAAGCGCGACTGGACGCGCGGACGCGATCTCATGTTCGCCGACGCCGTCCTGCCGGCCGACATTCAACCGAGGACCGGCCGTGCGTGTGCCGCGCGTGATGCGCGCGACATTCTTCTCACCGGCGCAACAGGATTTCTTGGTGCGTACTTGTTGCGTACCCTGCTGGACGAGACGGACGCACACATCCATTGCCTGGCACGATCGCCCTCGAATCGGCCGAATTGGGGTCAGACCCTATTTAGAGAACTAGAAATAGGGTCAGACCCTATTTCGGAGCCCATGGAGGGCGCGAAGGGGCGCGCGCTGCGCAATCTCGCCCAGTACGATCTCGTTCGTCCGGGCGACGCCGCGCGGATTCACGTCGTTCGCGCCGACTTGTCGGCTCCGATGCTCGGCATGTCGCCGCGAGAATTCACGGCGCTCGCCGAACGAGTCGACGCGATCTATCACTGCGGCGCCACCGTCAACTGGGTGTACCGCTACGAAGCGCTTCGCGATGCGAACGTCTCGGCAACGCGTGAGCTGCTGCGCCTCGCCTCGGCCGGTGGCAAGCCCTTTCACTTCATCTCGAGTATCAGCGTCTGTCACTCGACGTCGGCGCCGGCCGTTGTCGACGAGCGCTTCGATTCGCTGACGTCGCTCGACGGTGTCCATCTGGGTTACGCCCAGAGCAAGTGCGTCGCCGAAGCGCTCGTTCGTCAAGCGTCGGAGCGCGGCATACCAGCGACCATCGCTCGGCCGTCTCTGGTGACCGGCGACAGCCGCACCGGGCACTCCAACGCCGACGATCTCACGTCGCGTCTCATCGACGGCTGCATTCGCATGGGCGCGGCGCCGGACCTGGATTGGCGGATGGACTGCGTTCCCGTGGACGAGACGGCGAGTTCGATCGTGCGCCTCACACTCGGCCACAACGACGGACTTTCCGTGTCGCACTTGGTGGCGCACAGTCCCCGTCACTGGCGCGAATGTGTGCTCTGGATGCGACTGTGCGGCTACGATCTCGAGCTGATCCCGTATCGCGATTGGATAAACCGCCTCGACGCAACCGGTCGAGATCACCCGCTGTTTCCGCTTCGCTCGTTCTTTACCGCATCAATTGCGGAGGAGGGCGGGCTGACGCTTCCCGAATTGTTCGAGGAAGGGAGGCAGCCAAAGGTCGGCGCCGAGCGAACTCGCGAAATGCTCCGCGATACCGGCGCGTCGGTATCGAGCGTCGACTTGAAGTTGCTCGACCGCTACTTCGACGATTACATCGCTCGCGGCGTGATCCCCGCGGCTCCTCGTCGTGTTTCTACCGTGTCGGACGATTTGGCGCCGATCGTGAGCTACGAGGCGCTCGGCGCCGGCCTTTCGGCTCGGCTCGGCCGTCCGGTACGAGTCACTTCGTTGGAGCTCGAGTCGTCATCGAGCGACGAAAGCATCATCGCTGAACTGACCGGTTGGCGGAGCGGGACACGAACGGGGCTGATGCGAGGCCGGGTATCGTACGTCGATCAGCGCGGCGGCCGTGGGGCGATCGACGTCTTCGTCAAAGCGAAAGCGGCGGACGAGCAGTCGATCGAGGTGGCCGAGGCGGTCGGTGCGTTGCTCTCACCCGCGCTCGGCCGAGAGATATCAGCGCATCGCGACCGGCTTGGGATCACGCGATCTCACCTGCGAGAACTGGCGATCTACGCGGACGACGACCCGCGCATCGCGGCGTACCGTCCGGCGGCCCTCGCGATCGAACGCGATGACGAAAAGAAGCGATGGGTGCTCGCGCTCGAAGCCATCGACGACGCGGTCGTTATGAACGCACTGTCGCCGGCGGCGTGGACTGACGAGGCGATCGATGCCGCGCTGGAGGGACTGTCGCAGGTTCACGCGCGATGGTTTAGCGACGAGGCGCGCCTCCTCGACCAGGAGTGGCTGCCTCCGCTCCGCGACACGGCAACGCGAATCGCGATGAAGCCACTTTGGAGCCTGCTGGCGGAACACGCGGCTCTCCATGTCGCCTGGCGCAGTCCGACGTTGCGTACCGTCCACGCCGCGTGTCTGCGAAACATCGCTTCGTGGTCGAGCGATCTGGACACAGCGCCGCAAACTCTGATTCACAACGACTTCAATCCACGAAACGTCGCAATTCGTCGCCGGAATGGCCGGCTCACCTTGTGCGCGTTCGATTGGGAGCTCGCGACGATCGGCGCGCCACAGCGAGACGTCGCCGAGTTTCTGTGCTTTGTCCTGCCGTCCAGCGCCTCGCACGCATCGGTGCGAGGATGGGTCGAACGATCGAGGACGTTGTTCAATGCGGCGGCGGAGACCGAGATCGACCCGGCGCAATGGGAACGCGGTTTCTCGGCGGCACTCTGCGACCTGCTCGTCGATCGGCTCGCCATGCTGGCGATGATCGATCGGGTCAGGCCGCAGGCGTTCCTGCCGCGCGTCCTGGCGACGTGGCTGAATCTCTTCGAATGCGCGTCGCGCTGAGCGCTACAACACGCCGAGCCAGGTCTTCTCGTCGCCTTTGAAACCGGGGAACACGGCGTCCATCTTGGCCGCGCCGAGATGCTTGAACGCGACCTCGGAGAACACGGAGCGGAAGTCGGTCGTGAGTGCCAGATCACGGCCCTCGTTGAGCTGCTCCTGCTCGAGCCCGGGCCATTTGCCGTAGATCTTTTTGCCCTTCACGTCGCCGCCGATCACGAACATCGACGTCGCGTGACCATGGTCTGTGCCGCCGTTGCCGTTCTGCCGCGCCGTGCGGCCGAACTCCGACATCGTGAGGATCGTGACGTCGGCCATCCGATTGCCGAGGTCCTGCACGAGCGCGGCGATGGACTTGGCGAAATCGTCGAGCCGATTGGCGAGCTGGCCGGTCGCGCCGCCCTGGTTGACGTGTGTATCCCACCCGCCGACGTCGGCGAACGCCACCTCGAGCCCCACGTCCGCCTTGATGATCTGCGCGATCTGGCGGAGGTGCTGGCCGAACGGAGTTCGCGGATAGTCGGCGCTGTTCTGCGGGATGTACTGCTGCGGGTTCGCCGACTGAAGAATCTTCATCGCTTCGAACATCTCGCCGCCGGCGGCGTGGACGACATCCGCGCTTCCCGTGCGATAGAGCGCTTCGATCCGCTCGGCTTGCGTGCCATTCGTGCGAATCGTGAACTCGTCGAGGCTGTTCATCGCGACTGTCGCCGCGTTGCCTTCGAGAATGCGCGGCGTTTGCGGCGTCATGGCGACGGCTTGGAATGGCGACACCTTCCCATGTCCCGTGTCATGCGTCGGTTGTTGTCCCAGATGGCACTCGTCGCACGTGCCCTTCACGGCGAGATACCGATTCAACCAGCCGTCGCGCGTTCCCTTGTTGTCCGGCGTGCCGCTTTCCATGTAGTCCTGCGCGTCGAAGTGCGAACGCGTGTTGCTCGGGCTGCCGACGGCGTGAACCGACGCGAGAATGCCGTCATCCCACATTCGCTTGAATGGCGAGAGCGACGGATGCAGGCCGAAGAACCCGTCGAGATCGATCGCGCTCTGCGCCGCACCTGCGGGTGCCCCCAGGGCGCTTGGCCGCGGAATCGCGATGTTCGGTCGCATCTTGTAGTACGCGACCTCACCGTGAGGCACTACGACGTTCAACGCGTCCGCCGCGCCACGCTGGAAGAGCACGATCAGCACTTTGCCGCGCGTATTCCCGTTGAGCGCCGCGCCCTTCAGCAAATCCTGCGCGAAGACCGTGCGCCGCAGGAAGCTCGGATTGAGGCCGATCGTTGCCAGCGCCAGCGCGCCAGACTTCATGAAAACGCGGCGCGAAACTCCAGAAGCGTTGTTCGACATGGGAACTCCAGTCACTTGGACACTACGTCTATCGCCGCTGGAACTCGGGTGCACCGAGCGCCAGACCGATCACTTGCGGCAATCCCTGCAAATTCACCGGCCGGCCGTATCCCGGGATCTGAGCACCCGGACCACGCGGCTGTCCCTTTCCTTGCTGCGCCGGCGGCACGCGACCAGCGCGGCCGCGACCACCCATAGAAGTACTGTCATTTAAGACAGTCATACCGTTTACATCGTTCGCTGCCTTCGACAGCATCGGGTTGTCACCCGTCATCAAGACCTGGCGCGTCTCGGACGAAACCTGCCCGCCGAGTATCGACTTCACGACCGCGTCCACCTGCTGCGGGCGCGGCTCGGTGCGAAGCGCGTCGAACTCCGGAAGATTGCGCGGGCTCGCGCCGGGGATCTGACCGGCGGCGAGACTCAATCCAAAGTTGATGCGGTTGAGAATGGCGCCGGTGTTCATCCACGCGTCGCCGCGATCGGGCCAACCATCCGGAGTTTGGCGGCCGAAGATCGGCTGACCGAGTCGCGCGACGAGCTGCGCCGTGCGCGGCGTCGTGTCGGGCTCGGCGTTCACGGCGCGCAACGCGCTGGCGACGAGCTCGAAGGGCGTTTTCACCTTCGCGCGATAGGCGGCGCGGCTGAAGAACTCCGGACTCGTGACGACGCAATGAACGGTTTCGCGAATGTCTCCATCGGTCTTCGTGAACGTCTGCGCGCACCGGTCGACCAACGATTTGGGCGGTTCGTCACTCACGAAGTGGCGCGCGAGCTTCATCGTGACGAAGCGCGCCGTGGACGGATGACGGGCGACGATGTCGAGCACGCGCTCGCCTTCGTCCTCTCCGTGGCCGGCCGCGAATTTCTGGCCGAGAATCACCTTCTCGCCGGCGTCGTGGATATTCGGGTTGAAGAAGAACTCGCCGGTCTGCCGTTGGAACGTCCATCCGGTCAACGCACGCGCTACTTCCTGGACGTCCTTCTGCGTGTACCCGCCGTCGACGCCGAGCGTATGAAGCTCCATCAGCTCGCGAGCATAGTTCTCGTTGAGACCGCGACGCGCCCGCTGCTTCAGTTGCTCCATCAGACGCTGGCGCTCTTCCGGCGTCGCGTTCTGGAGACGCTCGCGAGCTGCCGGCGGAAGCTGACCCACCTGACCGGGGAAACCAATTCGGCCGGGACGACGCGCGATGACGCCGGGTCGTCCACCACGGCCGCCGCGCGCCGCCGCGAGAGTCGGCTGAGTGCTGTCCGCAGCGCTCTCCCAGTTGTCGAGAAAGAAGAGCATCGCCGGACTCTTCGCGACCGCCCCAAGCAGGTCGCGGAACTTACCCAGAGCGTTCGGACGAATCACGTCGCGATCGTACTGCGCTAGAAACAGCCGAGTCTGTCCCTTCCCGGAGAACACGCTGAAGTGGTTCTCCCAAAAATCGACCATGACTTCGTTCAGCTGCCGTTCGGTGGTCACGGCGCGCGCGAGCGACGCCGACTGCACCTGTCCAACGAGCTGCTGGTTTTGGCGAAGGAGCGCGACCAGCTGCGGGTTCTGCGCGATCGCGTCGCGGCGTATGTCCGCCTTCGTCATCGACGTGTCTTTCGCGTCGGCACGCTTGGCCTGCCGCTGCGTCTGCTGAACGACGTTGAAATCACGCACGATGTTGGAGGTCGGCGTGCTGAGTATGGAGTAGCGCGCGACGAGTTGCGTCGTCTTCGCGTCGTCGATCCGATCGGGATGGAGCTGCTGGTCGATCCAGCTCTCGATTCCCGCGGCGCGGATCTTTTCGGCATCGCCGGGACGCGCGCCGAAGGTCAACCGGTTGAGTACCTGCTGAATCTGCTCGTCCGGGAGAAGCTCCCCGGGCATTTGCGATCGCCCGGGGGCGGTCCGCGGAGTTTGCGCGCCGCACGCCGACAACGCGATCGCGGCGGACGAGACAGCGATGAAAATACGCATGAGGACGTCCGTTACGAGACAGTGACTAGCCAGTAGACGCGGTGAGTTTAGCATCGTTAAGGGTGCCAACGATTTTGAGCTTGCGCGCGTGATACGGCGTTCCTACGGTTCCGGGATCGTGCAGCGTTCCCTCCCACACGTCCAGGTACTGTCGACCCTCGACGAGCTTGCTACGCTGGCTCGTCCGATGTTCGCTGCCGCCAATGCGTCGAATCCCGTCGCCATGGTGGTCGCCGAGATCGACCTCGAACCCGGCGCCGCGATCGAGACCGGTCCCTTCGCCGCGGTCCTCGCTGGTCTGGCCGAGCACGTCCTCCGTGCCGACGACCTCGCGGCTCGCGCGGCAGGCCGATTTGTGATCGTCGCGTCGAGCGCCTCGTCCGACGACGGCCGCGCCCTCGCCGAGCGATTGTGCGCCGCGATTCGTATTCACCCGACGACGCGCATGGCGCGCGTCACGATGTCAGCCGGCGTGGCGGCCGCCCCGGAACACGGTACGTCGTTCGACGCGGTGCTCGAATCGGCGGAACAGGCGCTGGCGAAGATTCAAAGCCACGGCGGTGATGGCTCCGCCGGGCCGGGATTAGTCAGCGATCCGGCGTTGCGCCCGCTGACGATCGACCGCTTCGCGGGGCGTGGTCGCGAACTCGACTCGTTGGTCCAATGGCTCGACGAAGCGGCGACAGGGCAACCGCGCATCGTCTCGGTGTACGGTCGGAGCGGAGCGGGAACGTCGACGCTGATGCGCCAACTCGAAACCGAAACGCGGCTCCGTGGCGGCCTCTTCACGATGGTCTCCTCGCCCGAGAACGCCGACTGCAAGCCGTACGGCATCTGGCAGGCGTTCCTGCGATCAACCACCGTCGTCGCGCGCGCCGGCCGCCGGCGATGGGCCGAGCTACAGAACCTCGAGCCCTCGCTTGGCCGGCCCCAGGTGCACGGCCACACGGGCAGCCAATATCGACTGTTTAGTGAGCTCACTGAATATGTGCGCGCAATAACCGGCCAGCGGCTGCTCGTGCTGGTGCTCGACGATATGCATCGCGCCGACGCCACGTCATGGGAGGCGCTCGAACATTTGATCGGTCAGTTGGACGCGGATCATGTCATGATCTGCGTCGTACACGGTCCGCATCCGGGCCAGGATAGTGGTCCGCATCGCCGAATGTCGCTCCCCGAAGAGTCCGCGCGAGAGCTGATCCTCTCGAATCTCACGCGTGACGAAGTGAAACAGTGGCTCGAGGGAGCGTTCCATCGACAGCAGATCGAGCGCGAGTTGCTCGCCTTCCTGTATCGGCACACGGAGGGGAATCCGCTCTTCATGTCGCAGATGTTGCGGGCGCTCACCGAGGACGGCGACATCTGGTACGGGCGAAGTCGCTGGGAGTGGACTCCTGTATCGGAGCTCCGGCTTCCGCCGGGACGCCGAGAGTTGGTGGCGCGCCGGTTGAGCCGATTCTCGTCGAGCACGCAAGCGGTTCTGGCTGCCGCAGCGATCGTCGGACGGGACTTCGACATCGGCACCCTGTCTGGGGCGGGCGCGGGGAGCGAGGCTGCCGTTCGGTTGGCAGTCAGTGAAGCCATCGCCGCGGGACTCATCGTTCCCGCGCGCGAGCGCCGTCAAGGGTCCTATGCGTTCGTCCACGAGGAGATCGCCGATGTGCTGGTCGGGACGTTGCCTCGCGATCAGTTGGCACAGGTTCATCTTCGGCTCGCCCGATGGATGGAAAAGCGGAGGCCGGAGCTGCCGAGCGACATCGCGCTGCACTTCGATGCCGCAGGCGTTGCGCAGCACGCCTACCGCTGGGCGCAGACCGCGGCGAAGGCGGCCGAACGCGTGTATGCGTATCCCATCGCCGGCGAGTTGCTGCAGATCGCGGCCCGCAACGCCACCAGCCCGGCCGAGCTGGCCGAGGTTCGCGAAGCGCTCGCACACATCTCCGAAACAGGCGGACGATTCGACGAAGTCGAAGAGCTCTGCGACCTCGCGATCGAATGGTTCGCCGGTCAGGCGGATGACAAGCGCGCGCTCACCTTGCGCCGCATGCGGGAGCGTGCTCGCATGGAATTGGGCCAACCTGCGCGAGTCACCCTTGACGCGCTGACGCAGCTCGACGAGGAGGCAGTCCGCCTGGGCTTCGACCGGGAGCGCGTGGCTATCCTGCTCCTCATCTCGCTCACGCACGGCCGCCTTGGCGACAAGCCGACGTCCGAGCGCATCGCGGCTGAGGGGGTGAAGATGGCGGAAGGGATCGGCGACACGATGCTCCTCGCCGACGCCGTGACTCGCCATGGGAATTCAATGATCAGCGATGCGCCGACGCGCGCCCATCCGATCCTGAGTCGCGCTCTCGAGCTCTACGAAACTGCCGGCGACGTGAGGGGGCAAGCTCGCTCGCACATGAACATGGGCGTTGCCGCGCTGTTCGAGTCACGGTTGGAGGAGGCGGATCAAGCGTACAGTCGCGCGCTGACGGTCGCGCGTGCCGGTGGGATGCCCGATGTGTGGGGCCTGGCGGCGTTGAACCTTGGCGTTTTGGCCCAGCGACGCGGCGAGTACCACCGAGCGCGCGAACTTTTTGGGGAAGCCCTCGGTTTGTTCGCCGCGGTGAAGCACAGTGAGTTTCAGCTGGCAGCGCTGTTGAACATGGCCGACGTCGATCTCGAGACGGGCGCTTGGGACTCCGCCGCGCAACTGTACGACGCGACGATTCCGCTCGCGCAGCGCATCGGGCAGGCGGACATCGAGATTGGGGCAATTGCCGGCCAGGGTATATGTGCCTTGGAGTTGGGGCGAACCGACGAGGCACTGAAGGCCGCATCCGCGGTCGCGGAGCGAGTCCGCGATCGCTCCGAGTGGTTTCAGGGTCGTGAGGTCGTCGAGGCGCTTACGATCCGCATGGCGGTTCGAAAGGGGGACCATACGGCGGCGCTCGACTGGCTGTCGGCCGCTGTGGCGCTCGCCGAAACCGCTGATGTCTACTACGCCGCATGGATCATCGCGGCGGTTGCCGGTGATATACAGGACCCGGGCGGCGACCGACTGGCCGGTTTCGTAAATCAGTATGCGGATCGTGTAAAAAAACTTGGCTACGCGGAAATGACGCGTCGGTTCGAGGGGCTGATTCACAGGTGACCACGATCACGGACGGATCGTTTTCACTGGCACAAGTTTAGTCTGACTCCTATCTTAGACCGACGCTCGGTTCGTCGCGGGTAGGACAGAACGGCGGGTGACCCATGAACAGATCAATGGCAGGACTCAGGACACGCATCGCTGCGGCTGGAGCGATCGTCGCGGCTCTCACCGTCGGCGGTTGCACTGATTCGACCGCACCGACCTCGCCGCCTCGCGGCATTTCGGTCGGGCCCGACGGTCGGCCCGACTTGAAACCGGGCTCGCTCTTTGGCGGGTTCCGCACGACGACGTTCACGGTGACGTCTGACGGCGGTTCGTTTGACATCGGCAACGTGTTCACCGTGAACTTCCCGGCGAATTCGATTTGCGACCCGGCCTCGAGCAGTTATGGCCCGGGAACGTGGGACGCGCCCTGTGCCCCGCTCGCCGACGGCCAATCGATCACGATAAAGGCGACCTACGGCTTTACTCTGACCGGCGGACCGGTGGTGGACTTCTCGCCGGCGCTTCGCTTCAACCCCAACACGAATGTCACGCTGACGACGGCCGTGTACGCGCCCGTCCTCACTTTCTTCCGGAGCTACTTCCTCGCCAATCCGTCAGCGCTCCGTTACTTCGGCGTGTACTACACGCCGGATTTTGGTGCAACCGGCTACACGGACGCGGGCTACGATCTCAGTCAGATCACGCACGTCAACCTCTCGACGGGCCTCGTCTGGCGTCGCATCAAGCACTTCAGCGGCTACAGCGTCACCAGCGGCTTGCCCTGCGATCCCTCGCCCGACGATCCGGATTGCATCGACACTGGTGGACCTGACGTCCACGAATAAACGGTCATCGGCGGGATGAACGAGAAGGCGGCGATTTGCCGCCTTCTTTTTTTCGGTCGCGGTGTCCCGCCCGCGAAGGTACGGGCGCGCGGAGCACGTAGCCGACGCCGCGAACCGTGTGGAGCATCGCCTCTTCCCCTTTGGGGTCCAGCTTCCGCCGCAGGTAGTTGACGTAGACATCCACGATGTTGGTCTCGCCGGACGCCGGCGGGCCGCCCCCTCCCCAGACTTCGTCGGCTATGGCTCGCCGCGTCACCTCGCGGCCGGCGTTCCGCATGAAGTACTCGAGCACCGCGAACTCGCGGCGGGTCAGCGCCAGCTTCCGTCGGCCGCGCTGCACTTCGCCCGTTGCCGGATCGAGCGCCAGGTTGCCGACGACAAGGCGGGGGGTGCGCACACGCCCACGGGCACGCCGCAACAGCGCCCGGATCCGCGCGATGAGCTCATCCACCTCGAACGGCTTGCCCAGGTAGTCATCGGCGCCGGCATCCAGTCCGGCGACGCGGTCCCCGACGCCATTTCGCCCGGTCAGCATCAGCGCCGGCGCCGCGACGCCGCGGGCGCGCAACTCTTGAATCAGCTCGATGCCGTCGTTCGGCCGACGGAGCCCGACGTCGAGGATGAAGACGTCGGGCTCGTTGGCGAGGGCGCTCGCCAGTGCCGACTCCCGGTCCCGCTCCGCGCGGACCACGAATCCATGTTCCCGTAACGCACGTTCGAGAAGAGCGACGAGGCGGAGGTTGTCTTCGACGATCAGAACGTTGCTTGCGCGTTCAACAATACGCATTAGAAAGAAGATATTGGTCGACGGGAGCCGGGCAACCGGTGAACTGCCGTCTTAGTGCAACGAGTGGGTACAAGGGTGCACACCGTGATCGCAAGGCCTTGAGTCCGTGGAACGACGCCGCTTGTTTTGGGGCGTGTCCTCCCGGACTTCCGCGGGGCCCGTTTCCACCGGCGTGATCGTCGGCGGCGTCGCGGCAGCAGCCACCACCGGCGCGCTGATCGCGATGGGCCATCGCATGGGCAGCGCCGCCATCCCTTTCGCGGCGATCAGCGCGACGCTCTTCCGTCGCACGCCGGCCAGTGGAGCGGTGGGACTCGTCTTCACCGGCATTGTGCTCCACGTCACAGCGACCTTCGTGTGGTCCGTCGTGTTCGTGTGGCTAGTCGAACGGCTGCGCTGGTCTTCGATCGTCGCCGCCGCGTTTATCGGTGTCGCCCACTTCGTGCTGTCGTGGCTGGTCGCGTGGGGAACCGGTGAGGGACTCGCGTCAATTCTTCCGCTCGGCGACCGAATCGTTTTCGCGTTGATCCTGACTGCGTCACTCGTAGTGGGCATGCGCTTTGCCTTTTTGCCCTTGCGAAATGCATGAGATTCCCCGAGCGAAATTGACTCCGCGACGGTGATGTGACGCGCGCCGGTACACGACGGTTGTACCGGATGAGAGCAGGAACATTGCGCGTGTCGGCGGGTTGGATTTAGTGACGCCCGCGATGTCGCCGGGGGTAAATGAAACTCCGGTGCCTCACGGATCGTCGAGGTAAGCAGTGATGGCAGAGCAGTACCATTTTCAGGAGGGGGGTATGGACATCCTCGTGATGCTCGAGGAGAACCCCGATCACTCGCCGGTGCTGGCGCATGTGAACTCCGTCCCGTCGCCGTTGCATTCGTCCGAGCGGCCGTCGCGAGACATCGTGACGTTGTACGGGGAGCCTAATCCGGAGTCGGTGGCATTGGCTCTGGCGGCTGCGGTGGAGTCGCACCGGTCAGGAGATGGCCGAGTGGATTCGATTCGCCATCTCGGGATCTGGCCGGAACGCGGCGCGATTGGCGACGCGGCATGGCGAGATGCGTCGGGGCAGTTGGTGACAAGCGACCTCGAGATCCCGCTCGAGACGCTGCATTCGACGGCGACGCAGTTGCTGGTCGAGTGCAAGCAGTTGATTCAACGGTTGGTCGCGGGCTTGTCGATGCCCGACTGGCCGGAAGGCGCACGGCGGGCGATCAGTATCTCGATCGGACCGATCGTGGGCCTGACAGGACCGGTGTTCGCTCCACTCGAGTCGGTCATCGAGCGGCTTCGTGAGGCGGATGGACTGGCGTTTGAAACGGAAGGAGACTGAACGGGAAACGTTCTTTGTCAGAATGCCGGAAAGGAGAAAGGGCGGCCATTGGGGCCGCCCTTTCTCCTTTCCAGCTGGGCGGTGGGCGGTCGGCGATGGGAAAACGGCGTTGGGAAAATTCTGCCGTGGTTGCTTACCTGCCCGGTCGCCTATCGCCCACCGGCCCGCCTGTTTTCAGCTGAATAGCTATCAGCCAATAGCTAAAGCTATCAGCAAACCCGGCGCGGCCGGAGGCGATCGCTTCCTGATTGCTGTCAGCTTTAGCTCTGAGCTGATAGCTGCTGTTCTACCCTTGACGGGCCTCCGCAACCGCGCCAGTCTCCCAAGGACCAGGGCCCCTCATCGTATGCCCAACCTGTCAGGCGGGAGCGCCACACCAAGCTCGCAGTCAACTGTCCGCGAATTCGTCGACGGATCGGGGAGATTGTGGAGCGCCGTCCTTCAAGACGGCGCCCTCATTTTCACGGCGATCGACGCCACACGCGGCGGAACGCGAGCTATCACGGTGGACCTCACCACGCTCGACGACTCGGTCAGCGACGACGCTCTGCGCGCGTGGCTCAATGGAGCCCCGCGTATTGGCACTCTGTCGTAGGCCTTCGCGCTGAAAGGAGTCGACGCTATGAGGGAGTACAAAGGATCTGAAATCCGCAACATCGCGGTGGTCGGACACGGGGCGAGCGGTAAGACCAGTTTGGTCGATGCGCTCGCCTTCGTGTCGGGAAGCTCAAAGCGACACGGTTCGGTGAAGGACGGAACCGCCCTCACTGACCACGCCCCGGAAGAGATCGAGCGCGGGTACTCGATCAACCTCGGGCCGGCCTACGCCGAGTGGCAGGACACCAAGATCAACCTCATCGACACGCCAGGGTATCTCGACTTCCAGGGCGATGCGGTCGCCGGTCTCGCGGCAGCGGACGGCGCGCTCGTCGTCGTACCTGCGACGTCCGGCGTCGAAGTCGGCACAGAGCGGATGTTCCGCGAAGCCGTCGCCCGCCGCGATCCCGTCTTGTTCGTCGTCTCGATGATGGACAAAGAGCACTCCGACTTCGATCGCATCTATCAGCAGATCAAGTCGCGGCTCACCAATAAAGTGATCCCGGTCGAGATCCCGATCGGGCAGGGCGCCGACTTCCACGGCGTCGTGAATCTTTTCACGAAGAAGGCGCACCAGTTCAAGCGCGGCGTGAAGACGGGCGAGTACCAGGAAACCGAGATTCCGGACGAAGCCAAGCCCCAATTCGACAAGTACTACAACGAGCTCATCGAAGCTATCTCGGCGACGGATGACACCTTGCTCGAGCACTACCTCGAGGGCGGCGAAATCTCGCGCGACGAGGCGATCAACGGGATGAAAGAAGCCATGAAGCGCATGGACCTCTTTCCCCTGTTCTGCATCTCGAGCGAGCTCAATTATGGAATGCAGGCGGTGCTCAGCACGATCGTCGAGGTCATGCCGAACGCGTATGAAATGGAAGAGCTCCACGCGTTCAAGGGCGCCGAGGGGGACGCGACCGTCGAGATTCACGCCAAGGATGACGGCCCGTGCGTCGCCCACGTCTTCAAGACGATGTCCGAGCCACACGTCGGTGACGTCACCTTCTTCCGGCTCTTCTCCGGCTCGATCACCAACGGCGACGAGTTGTACAACGTCACGCGCAGTGGCGCCGAGAAGCTGAACCACCTCTCGATCGCGCAGGGTAAGGAGCGCATCGAGGTTCCCAAGCTCCACGCCGGCGACATCGGCTGCGTCGCCAAGCTGCGCAACACGCATACGAACGACACGCTTTCGTCGCGCCAACATCCGGTACGACTACCACTGATATCGTTCCCCGAGGGGACGATCCAGATGGCGGTCCACGCGGCGAACCGGGCGGACGAAGAGAAGCTCCAGGCCGGCCTCCACCGCCTCCACGACGAAGACCCGACCTTCGAGGTGCACTACAACGCCGAGACGCACGAGACGATCGTGTCCGGACTCGGCGAACGACATCTCGAGGTCGCAATGGCGAAGCTCAAGCGGAAGTTCAGCGTTACCGCCGAGCTGTCGAAGCCCAAAATCGCCTACCGCGAGACGCTCAAAGGAAAGGGAGAAGGGCAGGGACGCCACAAGAAACAATCCGGGGGCCGCGGTCAGTTCGGCGATTGCTGGGTGCGTTTCGCCCCGCTGCCGCGCGGGTCGGGCTATCAGTTCGTCGACGAGATCGTCGGTGGCTCGATTCCGCGACAGTACATTCCGGCGGTCGACCGGGGAATCCAGGAGGCGTCCGTACGCGGCATCATCGCCGGGTATCCGCTGGTGGACTTCAAGGTCGAGGTGTTCGACGGCTCGTACCACACCGTCGACTCGAACGAAATGTCGTTCAAGATGGCCGGCATCCTCGCGTTCAAAGCGGTCGCGCCGAAGTGCAAGCCGGTGCTGCTCGAGCCGCTCGACGAGATCGAAGTCACGACGCCTGACGACTACATGGGCGACGTACTCGGCGACCTGTCGTCGCGCCGCGGACATATCCTCGGCACCGAGCCGTCAGACAACGGAACAGTGATTCGCGCAATCGTTCCGCAGGCCGAACTACACACGTACGCGAGCTCGATCTCCTCGATGACCCAAGGCCGCGCCACGTTCAAGCGTCGGTTCAAAGGATACGAGGAAGCGCCGCAGGAAGTGGCGCAGAAGGTCATCGAAGAGCATGCGAAGGAGAAGGAAGAGGAGCTAGTCGGGGCGCACTGAGGCTCGGCGGCTCGGCGACTCGGCCACTCGGTGACTCGGCGACTCGGCGACTCGGCGACTCGGCGACTAACTGCGGCGGTGCGTTTTGGAACAGTGGTGTTCCGAAACGCACCGCCGGCTTGCTTCGTTCGGCAGCACGAAGTTCTCTAACGTTGTGCGCACGCTGGCGTTGCATCCCGGCTAGCTGTTGCGCAGCACGACGCCTATCTTGGGCCGCGCCGTCCTTCCTCCCGCGCCCACCTCGGCCCCGCCTGCCCGGCCGTGCGAACCAGCATCCTGCGTACGCTGCGTTCGCGACTCCTCCTGCTGTTCGCCGTGCTGGCGGTCGGTCCGCTGGCGACGGTCGGCATTCTCGACTACCTCCGTTCCGAGCGTCTCGTCGATGGCTGGATCACCCTGCGAGTTCTCGGCTCGGCGCACACAAATCCAATCTTCGTGATCATGGGAGGCCGCCCGATCCGTGCATCACGCAAGAGCGCCGACTGGTGTCTGCGCGCCGTTGATCAATACTGGTCTTCGAAGATGCGGCAGATTCGGCGTCCGGAGCGCGACGCGGTGCAGGCGGCGTACGATCACGCTCGCACGCGCTGCCGGCAGATCCTTGGCGAGAGCGACGTCGGGTAGTCCGCGTTTGGTGAACGATTCGTTCAAGCGGTCCGACGGTATGTAGCAGGCACGCACGGAAAAAGGAGCCGGTGAATCATTCAACCGTCAATGCTACCACGACTTCCATGCGGGACGGGGGTTGGCGCGCACAGTGAATGGAGCGCCAGCACCAGACTCGTGGAGAATCCATGCGTTACGTAAGTCTCGCCGTCGCCCTCGCACTCGCCCAGGCCGCAGCCGCGCAACGTCCCTACGATCTGCCGATCCGTAGGGCGCCGGTCCGCAAAATCGCCGAGTTCCCCGCGGGGATCGGTGCGGTCGCGCCGTCGGGGAATCCCGATCGCCTGTACTACTCCATGGAAGGCAAGCTGTACGTCTTCGATGTCAGTTCCAAGAAGTCGGCGTTCGTTGCCGAGGGAGATATGGGCAATCTCGCCGTTTCGCCCACGAATGACCGTCTCGCGTTCGTTCGGGATGCAGAGGACGGAAAAACGTATCACGTGTGGACGATGCCGTTGAATCCGAAGACCGGTCTGGCGGCGGCGCCGGCGAGGCGGCTGTCCCTGACGATGGGCGATCAGCCACGATTCTCGCCTGATGGAAAGTGGGTGGCTTTTTCCGCCTACGACTCGAACGACGCGTCGGCTACGCAGCACCTGGCCGTCATCAGCGCCGACGGCGGCGCCGAACGCGTGGTCGCTCGCTCCACGGGCGGTATTGGGCTCATCCAGTGGACGCCGGACGGGCACACGATCTATCTGTTGGCGAACAAGGGTCGCAATCAACCGGGATGGACATGGAGAGCGCTACGCGTGGCGGCCGCCGGTGGTCCGGTTGATACCGTCCCCCTCCGATTCTACGGTTTCAACCCCGGACTCTCGCTGGACGGCAGTCTCGTCGCATACCCCGAGGACGGCTCCGTCAGCAACTATGTCGTCGCCGATGCCCGTGGCGTTCCGGTGAGTCGCTTCAGCGTGGCCGCCCCCGGAGATGTGGGTTGGGCATTTCGGCCCAGTTGGAACGGCGCGCGCTCGCTCGTCGCCAACGGCACGTACGTGAAGAAAGCGGTGCGGCTCGCCGATATCGACAATGGCGGGTCTCGAGAAATCGTACCGCCGGAATTCCAGCCGGAAGCGCCATTCTGGTCTCCGGATGGAAAGTCGGTCGCGACGTTCGCGACCTCGCAGGGAAAACGAGTGCTACTCGTCGTCGACGCGGCGAACGGCAAGCGCAAAGAGTACACCGCCGGTGTGGTGCAGGCGTGCTGCGTCAATGACGGAAGCCCGGGGCTCCGGTGGTCACCGGATGGAAAGGCCATCGCGTTTCACGGTGACTACCGCGGCCCGCTCCGAGTCATCGAGCTCGCAACCGGAACGGTGCGAGACGTTGGCCTCAGAGCAACGCTCATCGGTGAGTACCGCTGGCGATCGGACTCCCGGGCGCTCCAGTACACGGCGACCGCGAATGCGCGCGACGCGTATCGGGCGATCCATGAAACGATGTTGGACGGAAGTGACCGCGTGCTCCTCGACAAGTTACCCAACGCTGTCGGAGCGGCGGGCATGCGGAGCGATACGACGGCGGTCTTCAACAGCGACTCCGGCGTCTTCCTCATCTCGACGAGAACACGACGCGTGACGCGACTCGGGCCGAGCTTCAGTCAGTGGGTTGACAGCGATCGCCAAGGAACCACCTTCGTCCTGGCGTGGTTCGGTTCCAACGGGCGCGAGGTCGCGATCGTCGGCGCCAATGGGACCGCATCGACGCTGAAGCTGCCTTTAACGCCCGTCATGGCGCCCTTTAACCCAGCGCCGGTGGCGTTCCATCCCGATGGCCGAATTGTTTTCATTGGCCGCGGCGCTGGCCGCGAATTGGCGGTCTTCGCCGCCGATCCGAAGGGAGGTGAGCCGCGGAAACTCTTCGATATTCCAAAGGAGTACGATACCGGCGCGCACCGTATCGACCTATCGCCGGACGGCAAGTTCCTCGCGTACACAGTCGGACCGCGCGTCGGAGCAATCGCGCAAATTGATCTCACCTCCTTCGTCCCCGTTACGCAGACCTCCAAGCCGTAATCAGTGACTCGCCGCGTCCTCATCGTAGACGACGATCCCGTCATCCGCGCCTCGCTCGCCGAGGCGCTCGCCGATGACGGGATCACCGTCAGCGTCGCGGAAGACGGCGCCCGCGCGCTGGCCATGCTCGCGGACACAGAGCCGGATGTGGTGCTCTCCGACGTGCGCATGCCCGACGTCGGCGGGCTCGCGCTCCAAGATCTGCTGCGCGAACGTGCCCCCGAGGTCGACGTCATTCTCATGACCGCCTTCGACGACATGCCGACCGTCGTCTCCGCCATGCGCGGCGGTGCTGTCGAGTTCCTCGTCAAACCGGTCAGCCTCTCCAAGCTGCGCCAGGTGATGACACGCGTCTTTCAGGATCGACGCCTGCGGAAGCGCGCCGCGGCGAACGGCGAAACAGACGCACCGCCCGGCGACTTTCTCATCGGACGCGACGAGCGGATGATCGACGTCTACAAGCTCGTCGGTCAGGCGGCCGCCACACGCGCGACGGTACTCATCCGCGGCGAGAGCGGCACGGGAAAGGAGCTGATCGCGCGGGCCATTCACGCAAATTCGCATGCCGCGCGCGAGCCGTTCGTTCCGGTCAACTGCGCGGCCGTTCCAAGCACGCTCCTCGAGTCGGAGCTCTTTGGTCACGTGCGAGGCGCGTTCACCGGCGCGCACGAGACGCGCCGCGGCCGCTTCGCCCTCGCCGGCAAGGGCACGATCTTTCTCGACGAGATCGGCGACACTTCGCTCGACTTCCAGAGCAAACTGCTGCGCGTCATTCAGGACCGCGAATTCCAGCCCGTCGGAGCCGAGCGCACCGAGAAGACGGAAGCGCGCGTCCTCGCCGCGACCCATCAGAATCTGGAACAGATGGTCGCCGACAAGCGCTTCCGCGAAGACCTCTACTATCGGCTGCGCGTCGTCGAGATCGTGATTCCACCCTTACGGGAACGACGTAGCGACATCCCGCTCATCGCGAAGCACATGGTGAAACGAGCCGGCGCCTCGCTTGGCACGAGCGAACCGGTCCTCTCCGACGAAGCGCTCGACCGGCTCATCGAGCACCACTGGCCCGGTAACGTCCGCGAGCTGGAGAATTGCGTGCTGCGCGCCGTCGTGATCGCCGCGGGCAACGTCATCCGGCCGGAGCATCTCTCCATCGCGTCGCCGAGCCGGCCAACGGCTGCTCCGCTGACTTCACTCGAGCAGATCGAGCGAGAGCATCTGACGCGCGTTCTCGCCGCGACCGAAGGACACAAGGGCCGAGCCGCGGAGATACTCGGCGTCTCACGTCCTCGTCTCGGCCGCCTGCTCAAGAAGTACGAGCTAGAGTGATCGCATGGTCCACCTCTTCGGCCGCACGATCCGCTCCTACGTCCTCGCCATCGTCCTTCTCGGAGCGTTCGTTCCCTTGGCTCTGGTCGGCGCGTGGCTCACACGCGGGGGCGAGAGATCCGGGGAAGCACTTCTGGAGCAACAGCTCACCGCCTCGCTCGACAACGTGATGCGTGACATGACGCGGCGCTGGGAACTTCGCCGCGGCGATCTGTTGATGCTTGCTGAGAGTCCGCTGGCGAGGCTCGCCGTATCCGGTTCGCTGAGCCAGAACGACTCGGCATTTCTGTCACAGGCGACGACCGCGGTGGACCGGAGCATTCTGTCGTTCGTGTACGTCGATAGCGCTGGTCGCGAGCGATGGAGTTCGGCGCGTGCCGCCTCGCGTTTAGACGCCACCATCGGCAGCGTAGATCTCTCAGGCGGGCCTCAGCTCGACGTCGAATTCCCCGTTCGCGATGCTCGCGGAGCGGCGCTCGGCGCATTGCGCGCCCGCCTTCGGCTGAACGGCATCCTGTGGACCGACTCGGCGAAGCTGACGGTTCCCGGGTCCGTGCTCGCCGTGCGAGAGGCGGTGAGCGAGCGGGTACTCGTGCCGTTCAGCGATGCGGTCGCGTTCCCGCACATCGGGCGACAACTCGTAAAGAAGGAACCGTGGTTCGCGGTGACACGGCGCGTAAGTGAGCCAACCGTCGAGATCGCGCTGGCCGCCGCGAGCGCTCCATACGTCGCCCCGTTCGCGCATGCGGCGCGCGCGGGTCTCGTGGCGCTGCTCCTGGTGGGCTTGCTCGCGCTGTCGGTCACGGTGTTCATGACGACGCGTCTTGCGCGCTCGGTCGACCAGCTGGCAAGTGCCGCCGATTCGGTCTCGCGGGGAGAGTTGGACTCCGCGCTGACCGCGAGTGGCCCGCTGGAGCTGAGACGGCTGGCCGGTGCGTTCAATGTCATGACGGACAGCCTGCGCCGGGTTCTGGCCGAGCTGTCGCAGCGCCGCGCGCTGGCGGCGGTCGGCGAGTTCGCCGCGTCGCTCTCGCACGAGGTCCGGAACACATTGACGCCCGTCGAGGTGGACCTCGAGCGCGCTCAGGAGCGCGTCGCCGACGACGAACGCACGCATGCCCTCGTGACGCGAGCGCTGTCACAGGTGCGCAAGCTCGAGCGGAACGTGACGGGCGCCCTCGCCATCGCGCGGAGCGGGCGCGTGGACGCGAGCGACGTCGATCTCGACGAAGTGTTGCGTGCGGCGGTCGATGGAACGCACGCGGCGTTTCAAGCCAGCGGCAGCCGGGTGGAGCTGGCGGACTTCCCGCACCCGCTTCGTGTGCGGGGAGATGCCGACGCGCTCCGGCACCTCTTTGTCAATCTGTTGCTCAATGCCAGCCAGGCGCTGTCGGCTGGCGGCTTGGCCCGCGTCGAGGCGCGTCGTGATGAGGACATCATCATCGTGTCCGTCGTCGATGACGGGACCGGCATGTCCGACGAGAATCTCTTGCGCGCTGGGCAGCCGTTCTTTACCACCCGTGTCGGCGGAACGGGGCTCGGTCTTCCGATCGCGCGGCAGATCGCGGCCGCGCACGGCGGCGCTATCCAGATCGCGCGGGCGAATGGGGGGGGGCGCGGCACAGTCGTTCGCGTCAACTTGCCGACCGACGGTCGCTAGGCAGCTTGGGTGGCGACGAGATCAGAGTCCCGTAGCCCGCATCAGCGCCTGGAAGCGCGGCTCGCCGCGGATCGGGTCCCAGTACGGTTGATGCGGAATGATGAAAATGCCGTCCCTCACGGCCAGTTCGAGTGTGGTGAGTGCGGCTTCCCGGTCGCCGAGCGCCATCTGTACTCGCGCCAGCGCGACGCGCGACGGTCCCGTCAGCGGCCGCTCTTGCGTGAGCAATCTCATATAGCTTCGCGTCTCGCCAACCCGCCCCGTGCGGGCGTAGATCTCCCCCAGGGTCGTCCAGTCGGCCGGCCGTGAGCTCCGCGCCTTGACCTCGAGCGCTTCTCGTTCGGCGGCCGCATAGTCACCGCGCCGCAGGTACACCTCGGCGAGAACCCAATGGCCGTCGATGCCGGCGGGATCGAGCGCGATCGCGATGCGAGCTTCGGCTTCGGCCCGCTCCAGTTGGTCGGCGCCGCGCAAACGCCAGGCGAGTGCCAAGTGCGACAAGGCGGACCCTGGGTCGATGGCGACGGCGGTGTCACCCATCGCCACGCCCTCACGCGTCCGCCCCAGATACCACTCCAGGAGCCAACCGTAGGATTGATACGCGATGGCGTTTGGCTCCAGCGTGATCGCCGTCCGGTACTCTGCTTCGGCCTCTTTCCATTTCCAGTCGCAGTGCTGCAGCGTTCGCGCGCGAGCCAAGTGTGCGAGCGCCAGTTCCGCGTCCAACGACAGCGCTCGTTGGATCGCCGGCCTCGCCCTGGCACAGGCGTCCTTCAACGGCAGGAGGGCATAGTCGATCGCCCAGGCATACATGATTCCCAACGCCGCCCACGCCGGCGCGTAGTTGGAGTCTGCCGCGATGGCGCGTTGAAACTGGCGTAGACCGAACTCGAAGCCACCGACGCCCCGATAGTATGACTGCATCCCAATCAGGTATGCGGTCTTTGCGTCCGGCGACGTTGACGCGGTGAGCGCCGGCGTGCGGTGCAGCGCGACGTCGCGCGGCGCAAGGCGCTTGGCCAGCTCGCGCGCCGCTCCCGCCGCAACATCGGGCAGTTGGAGGGCGTCGACGACGTACTTCGTGGAGGCCCACACTCCTTCGCCCGACTTCGGACGTGCGACTTCCAACGACACCTGCAGTTGGTCTCCCTGTCGGCGCACTGCCCACGTCGCAACCGCGTCGACATCGAGCTCTTTGCCGATCCGGTTCAACGGGATGCTCGTTCCCCGGTACTTGGCGACCGAGTAGTAGCCAACGACGCGCACGCCTTGGCGGAGTAGGATCGAGATGAGCTCCTCGCTGAGTGCGTCGGCAACGGCGTTTACGGTGGTGTCACCTGTGCTGTTGACAAGCGGTAGGATGGCGAGCCGCGTGATTTGCGTGACTGGCTCGCTGCTCCTCGTCGGCTGCCACATCAGCGCCGCGGTCACCAGCGCCACGACCGCGATAAAGAGCACCGCCATGGTCCAGCGAACGCTGCGCGGCGCGGTCGTCTCGAGGCCTGCACTCTGCGCTGGTTCGTCTCGTACGGAACCCTTCCGCATAGGCTGAGCGTCCGCGACAACAACCCGCGAGATCACCGAACGGATTTTCCGCGCGACGGTGCTGGGTACGTCTGGCAAACGACTCATCCGCTCGCGTATCGACGCCGCAAGCTCCACCAGCGCGGAATCGGGTTCCATGCTCAGGTCGTCGCGCAACACCTCTTCGTGCCAGCGATAATGCGCGAGCGCACCGGCCGGGTCACCTGACGCGACCAGGGACTCCATCAACTCCCTCGCGGCGCGCGAATCGGTCGGCTCGAGACTCGCGCGCTGTCTCCAGAAGCGCACCGCGGAGACATGATCCTGCGCCGTGGTGGCGCGTCTGGCCAATCTCTCCAGTGCGTCGCCCTGCGCGTGCTGGAGGCGGCTCCGCTCACGGTCCACCCAGCGCTCGAACTCGGGGGTGTTCCTGAGAAACACGCCGTCGAGAAATGGCCCCGCGTAGAGTCGCGTCGCCGACTCGAGATCGTCCGCGGCTATGAGTTGCTCGAACTCTATCACGTCACAAGCGAGGACGTCGCGATTCACGCGGAGCTCTGTCGTGCCGAGCAGCAGATCGTCGATAGCCAACTCGCGCCGCAGCAGCGACATCACTTGACTGAGCGAATTTCGGGCGTGTTCCGGTTCGCTCTCGGGCCAAAGGAGCGCAACGATCGTGTCGCGGCTCAGCCCGCGGCCTCCGTTGACGGCGAGCAGGGCGAGCAAGGCGAGCGGACGACGGTTCGGCATCGCTCCGCCCGACACGGCGTTCTCGATCGAAAGCCCGCCGAACGTTCGGAGTCTGAGCATCCTGGAGACGCCTGGAAAAGGTCGCCCTGGTGACGCTGCTACGCTAGCTCCCGGGAGCCGGCATGGCAATTGGACCGGCCCGCTCCAGCTTTCTTCAAAAGAGACTCTTTTCAGGTTCTTTTCAGCGTCCGCTCAGGTTGATATCACGCCGCCCTGGCAGATTGGCCGTCTCCAGTTCACCAAAGGCAGACGACCGAATGCTTACGATGCGCGCACGAATCCTCGTCCTCATACCGGCCGCGTTCATAGCGGCAGCCTGCGCAGTTGACGAGCCGGCGACGGCTGTTCGCTCGATCACGCCCGATCAGGCGTCGGCGTTTGACGCCGTCAAATTCTGGGAAGCAGGCGCCACGGTCGCCTGGAACGCGACGGCAACGTCACTGGCCGCTACGCGTGTGGTCGATGCGGTCCGGATGTACACCTACCTTTCGCTGGCGCAGCTCCGCGCGGCGGAGACGGCGAATGCCGCTCCTGGTCCACATCCTCCGGTTTCGGCGGCGATCGGCGGCGCATCCGTCGCGGTGCTTCGTTCGTTCTTTCCGCTCGACGTCGCCGCGATCGAAGCTGCGCTCGACGCTCAGCAGGCGGCGGATCCATGGCCTGGCGCCAAGCACGCTGATTTCGCCGCCGGTGAAGCGATTGGCCGCGCGGTGGGTGCCCGGGTCCTGACATTCGCGCAGGGTGATCTGCTTGGACTCACCGATCCGCTTCTCCCGCCGACCGGCCCGCGCCCCGTGGGTCCCGGCTATTGGATCTACAACGGAGGTCCGCTCGCGCGCGGTGGGATAGGCGCCCGTCCGTTCTTCCTGAAGTCAGGGGATCAGTTTCGTCCGGGACCGCCGCCGACATTCGCTGGCGCGGAGTACAACGCCGCCCTCGCCGAAGTTCGTCACATCTCGGATACGCGGACCGCCGAACAGATCGCAATCGCCAACTATTGGAACGTGAATCAGTCTCCGCGATCAGCCGCGGCGATGATGGGAATCGCGCGGGAGTTGATCGTCTCGCATCGTCGCGGCGACGCCGAGGCCGCGCGCATCATGTTCCTTGCAAGCGCCGCCTCGTTCGACGCGAGCATAGGATGCTTCGACGCGAAGTATCACTATTGGTTCGTCCGGCCGCCGCAGGCGGATGCAGGGATCGTCACAGTGTTTCCAACGCCACCGCATCCATCGTATCCGTCGGCGCATTCCTGTATCTCGGGCGCGATGACCGGCGTGCTCGCGGGCATCTTTCCGGACGCTCGCGCTCAACTGGAAGCCGCCGCACAGGAGGCAAGTCTGTCGCGACTCTATGCCGGCATTCACTACCGCTTTGATATGGTAGCGGGACTGGCACTCGGTCGGGGGATAGCCTCGCTGGCGTTGGCGACAAATCTGAGCACGGTGGCTCCGCTGCCGTAACGCGGAGCACCATCGGAACAGGAGCTCTCGGGGCGCTGACGCGTCCCGAGAGCTCGACCGCGAGCATCGGTTGAATAGACGCGCGTTCTCCGCGCTCGATTTCCCATCGGCAGAGTCGATTCGGAAAGTACCAAAGCGAACCGACGCTGTAACGTTTCGTTCCCGTCGCTCTGGTTGGCCGAATTCCTAAGCGACGCGAGGTCCACCGCTTAGCTCGATGGCGTGGTCGGCATGGCCAGTGCCTGATCCGAGGCGGGGCTTGTGCAGAACCCTCCCATCCCGCTCGGACCACAGGAGAACACATGCGTAAGCAATTCTTCGCCGCGCTCATTGCGTTGGCGGCAATCGTCGGCTGCACCATCATCGAACCCGCGCTCCCTTCCCCGACAAACCCGAGCGACTCGATAGTCCTTCTTGGTTCGGTGCGCGCGGTGGGTGGCAGTCGGTTGCCGACGTGCACCGGTGTGGGCGACTGCGCCGCTGGTGCCCTCGTCTGCGCGGGAGAGGACAACACAGCCACGATTGGGCCAACGGTCATAACGGACTACTCGACCGGGCTCTCGAGTGACGGCCGCGGGCCGTACGTCCAAGGCACGGACAATGTGCGGTACAGTCTCGTCGCTGTCGTAACGACGCTACACCTGGAGAAGCCAAAGGGTAACGTCAAGAGTCCCCGCACGTACAAGATCAGTCTCGACAACCCCGTCCCGGGCGGAGGCGGCGTCCCGCTGGGGACAATTGCCGACAACAACGACATCAACATCGAAACCCAGTGGTACACCGCGAATAACGCGCGGCAGAATCTGCACAATATCCCGATCGGTTCGACGGTGACCGCCGATCAGATCGACGTAACCTTCCACATCAACGGCCGCTTTTACATTCTGCAAATGGGGCCGCAGGCATACGGACACTGTCACGCGGCACCGACTGCAGTTTTCGGCGCAGGCACGTCATCGGGAACCATTTCCCGGCCCAGCGCAACGAAGTGGGTGCTCGATCTGCCCGCGGGCAGCATCGGCCGCCTCTTCGATCTCTACAACACCGACCAGTACGCGGTCGACAAGGGTCTTTACTACACGCAGTTGCACTTCGAGATCGGCAATTAGTCATCCTCAGCGAGCAACGCGAACGAAGGGCCCACCGTCCCCGTCCGGTTACTAACTCGGGACGGTAGGTCCTTCGCTTTCGCTCAGGATGACCGCGCTACCACTGTGGATCGAAACCCGCCGTCGGCCTCGCGGATTGCAACCGCTTGATGTCAAATGACGCTCGCAGGAACGGTGGAAACTCGTTGATCTGTTCCGGCGTGAAGATCTCCCGCGCCTGACGCATGCCATCGACCACCACGTCGAACAGCTGATTCATCATCACCAGGACGCGCGACAAGACCTCCGTCTCGTTGTAGTTGGTCCGCAAGCTCGCGAGCCACTCGGCCGCCGGCGTAACGATCGAATCTTCTTTTGCAGTCACGCGTCGGTCGAGCGCGGTCAGCGCTCTGAGCTGCTCGTTGGTCAGAATGCTCAACGAATCCTTGGCTTGGAGCAGGCCGCGAACCGGGTTGTACACGGCGCCGTTGAGACGCTGCTTGAGCTGAGCGACGGTCAGCTTGTCGCCGGGCTTCGTGCGACCGGGCGCCAGCGTCTGCTCGATCGCCTGGCGTGTGCCGTCGCGGCCGAGTTGGACGCGTGCCTCGAGCGTGATGAGGAACGGATTCCGAACACCCGTGCGAGCGACGCGCGTGTCGCCGAATCGCGGGTTTACGTCGTAGCGATATCGATTCGTCACGGGATCGAAGCCGCGCACGAGCAGCAGCGTCGGGTCCGAGACCGACGACTGTCCCCAACCCTGCAGCTTCGACGTTCCGTGCAGCAGCGCATCGAGACCGGCCGGCACGTTGGTCAGTGACAGCGACAACTGCGTGCGATTCTGCATCCCGAGCCGCTCGGGATTGAGAATGAGCAGCGCGTTCATCGTCGCCGTCCACGGTCCGTCGCAGCTGTTGCGCCGCGCGATGTGATCGAGTTGCCGGTCGAGACAATTGCGTACGCGCGACGACGCCCCGCTCAACAGCGACTTCATCTGCGCGGCAACGGCGGCGTCGGCCACGCTCGACGACGGTCCGAACACGAATGCCCGATCGTTGGGGAGGCCATCGCCGTTGATGTCGCCATTCACAATTGGCGTGAACGGAGTCCCCGAGGCGACACGCGCCGTGGTGTTCACCGAAAACAGTGAGCCGACGCGCGTCGAGAACGAGAGCGTCACTTGATGCCGCGTGTCGAGGGTGCCGCGGCTCGTCTCGATGTCCAGCGGATCCCCGCCCGTCGTCCCGCCAAACCCGCGCGATTGCTCGTCGATCTTCGTCAGCGCGTACGCGGCCTGCCATTGCGTGAACCGGCCGAGCGCATCGCCCGGTGCGGGGAAGACGGTGAAGATCAGCTGCCGCGTGTTCGAGCGCAGGTCTGTATTGAGCGACGTCACCGACCCATAGGCCGCGTCGACGCGTGAGTCGCGGTTCGTGAGTGCCCCGGTCGACGGGACGATGCTCGACGACTGCGCGAATACCGGGCGGTTCCCTTCGTTCGCCAGCGTGAACCGCGTGTTCGGCGTGAAGTTCAGGTCGAGCGGCGCCTGTTGGTGCAGGTTGAGCGAGTAGATGCCTTCGACCGTGACGCGAATCAGTTTCGGCACGAGGAACCCATTGAGGGCGAGGTTGGTTCGCCAGCTCTGCTGCGCCGCAAATCCACGATCGATCATCCAGACGTTCGGTCGCGTCGTTGCGAACGGCGATGCCAATGACGTATCGGCGCATCGAGTCGGGATGCTCGACGGGTCGCTGAGGAACATCGACCAATCGGGGATCGGAACCGCCGATCCGATGCACCCGATCTGCTGCACACCCCCGGGCAATCCGGTCGCGAGCATGGCCGGCGCCACCAATGTCGACGCCACGTCGTTTCGGAACAGACCGATGCCGCCGCGAACGTTGCCCCACGGCGCGCCGAAGCCGGGAATTCCGGTCGAGCCGTTCGTGCCAAACGCGCGGAAGAATCCGATACGCGGGCTGACGTCGATCAGCCGCGGCACGAAGTCGGTCCGTCCGCCAAATCGGGATTCCACCGCTGCGTTGTACGCCGGCCGGTCCAGAAAGTCGTTCGCGTCGATGCGAACGCCGTAGAGCAGTTGCGATCGCTGTCCCGGACGCCAATCGTCGCCGAACGCCAAGCTTCCCGTCAACGCGCTTGCCGATGCTCGCTGGCCGGACAACACCCGGCTGAACGTGGCCGGTCGATTGGCGTCGACATCGGCGATCGAGTTGAACGTGTAGATGCCGCGCCGGTTCGGATACTGTTCCTGCGAAAAGCCGTCCGCGCGCAGATCGGCGGTGAGACGGAAGCGGTGCAAACGATCCAGCGTGAACCAGGAGAGCATGTCGTACACCTCTGCGCCGCTCGTCCGCGCGACGCGCGGCAGCGCCGCATTTCCGCCGAACTGCAGCGTCGCGTTCCCGTTGGTGCTGTCCGCGAACTGCGAGCTCACGAGCACGCGAATGTCCGGCAGGCCAACGTACGGATTGCTATTCGCCGAATTCACGTGCGCGCCGACGCGCAAGTCGTTCAGGTAGTTGTTGGGGAGATACGCCGAGAACGTCCCAGTGACGTCCGCGCCGTTCGTCGTGAGGTCGCCACCGTGACCCGGGACCGCCGTCGCTCCGAGGAACGACGCACGGGCGATGTTTCGGCGAACGGCACCGACGACGTTGCCGACCTTCGTCGGCGACGGCGTCCAGTCGACACGGCCGAGGAGCGAAACGTTGTCGGTGAGACGGTCGGCCGGCACGGTGTTGGTGGAGAAGGGAACACCGCGGGTACCGAGCACATTGAGAAGCCGCGTCACGGAATCGCGCGATACGCCGACCCGCTGAAGGACGAACGCATCGCTCGTGACGAGCGACTGCAAGTCGCTGCTGCGCCGTCCCATCTGCGCCGCGACGTTGTAGAAGACCTTGTCGAGGACGATCGGGCCGGAAGCGGCGCCGCTGATCTGCGCGTTGTTGTACGGTGCGCCGAGCTCCCGTCCGACGGCGTCAGTCGCCTGAAGCGAACGCGAGTCGAACGTCACGTGCGCCAAACGCTGCGAGAAGTTGCCGCCCGAGTTCGCGGAGATTGAGAGTTGGCCACCACTGAATCCGCCGCGGGAGACGTCGTACGACGTCGACGCGACACGCGTGATGACCATGGCATCGCGCGGAATGTCGCCGCCACTGAACGACATCCCGTTGAGTGTCACGCGGTTCTGATCCGCCGAAAGACCGAGTACGGAAAAGCCGGGAATCCCACCGCCGGCATCCGGGACGAGCGTCACGCCGGGAACGGAAACCGCCATCGCGGCGAGGTTCCCTTGGTCGCCAACGGCAATCGCGCTCGGAAATCCATCGACGGCGCGGTCCGAACCGACGCGCTCCGGCACTCCCTCGGCGCGCGGCGGACGCTGCCGGCGCTGTTCCACGACACGGACCGGTCCGAGCTCGACGACCGCCTGCTCCATCTTCACGTCGACGATGATCGGCTTTCGCGCTTCACCGCGTTTTGCCGTCACCGACTTCGGAACCATGCCGATCGCGGTGACTCGCACGACGTAGTCGCCGGTCCCTTCCTGCACCGCAACCAGCCAACGGCCTTCGGCGTCGGTGCGCGCGGTCTGGGCGAAGGTGCCGGCCGGCGCGTTCGCCGCCAGAACGCTCACGGTCGCGCCGGGGACGGGCCCATTCGGCCCGGTGATGTGGCCGGCGAGAACGTCACGCTGTGTCTGCGTTTGCGCGCTCTTCGCGCTGACCAACGCGAGCACGACGGTGCTCACGATGCGCGTCCAAGACTTCTGAATTAGTGTCATAAAGAGTCTTATTCAGGGCGCTGCTGGCGCCGCGGTCGGAGGAATTGCCGTTTACGGAGTCTTTGCCGGACGGAGGCGGATCGTCGTCGATCCGACGCGGAGCGTCGTCGCCCCGCTCGAGTCGGTCGTGGAGATGACCGGCACGTCACTGTCGATGTCTATGGCCGTCGTTCCCACGCGCGTGCTGAAATGCGGCTGCCCGTCGAGTCGAAGAGGGCCGCGGCCCATGCCCCCTTTCGCTCCGAACGCACGTCCGAGGACGAGTATGGTGCTGTACGACTTGCCGTTGCGCTCCAACGTGAGCGTAGCTGTGTCACCGGCAACCAGTGCGCTGAATGCCTGGGAGCCCGCCTCTGTGATGAGCGAGGCGCCGCCGACGTCGAGGAGGAGGTCTCCCTGGCGAATTCCGGCGCGCGCCGCCGGGCCGCCTTCCGCGACGGCCGCGACGCGCGGAAACTCGTCGTAGCGCCAAACCGCCATCGGTCCGGCGCCAAATCCGCCGCGGCGATTCGTCGCCTGGCACCTCGTGCACTCGAGCGCGAACCCGTACAGCATTGGACGCGGACCACCCGCCTGGCCGGCAAAACCGCCGAATCCAACGGCCCCGCGATTCAGCCGGTCCGCGGTATCGATCGGCGCGCGCCCTCGAAAGCCACGGCCGACTTGCGCGGTCGCGCTGGTTGCGGCGAGCGCCATCAGGAGTGACGCCAGCCGTCTCGTCGTCAGAACCATACGATGTATCTCCCACCTGCGACGGCCGATTGCGTCGAGGGACTGTCGACGCGAGCGACCTCGCGCGCGCGTCCTGCCCCCCCAGCGCCCGTGATCGAGTCGCGCGACTCCGCCTGTCGTCGCAAGCCAACGCTGTATCCGGCAAGCATGCCGGCGGCGAACACGACGATCGCCGCGGCAAGCCCGAATGCGAGTTGTCGCCGCGGGCGCCGTAGCTCGAGGGCGTCGAGCAACCCGCGTTGGCGCAGCGCGCGCACGGTGCGAGCCTTGAGCTCGGAGCGCGGTGAGCGGTGTCGGCCGACGTCGGCCAATTGCGCGCGTTCCTCGGGCGTCCACTCGTCGAATGAATCCTCTGTCATACGGGTCTCCTCTCCATTCCCGGCGCGAGGCGCGCGCGAACGACGCGTCTCGCCTTGAATAGCTGTCCCTTCGATGTGCCCGCGGTGATTCCCAAACGCTCGGCGATCTCTTCGTGCGTGAAACCCTCGATGTCGTGCAGCACCAGAACGGCACGGTAGCCCGGTGCGAGCGAGAGGATCGCTGATTCCATGTCCATCCACTCGATCGCCGGTTCCTCGCAGACGTCGTCCGTTTGCGGGTCGAGCACGAGCCGTCCCTGCCTGCGGACGGCGTCGATCGCCACGTGCGCGGCGATACCGCGGAACCACGCGCCGAACTCCGACTGACGCGACCATCGGTCGAGCGACGACACGGCGCGGAGCCACGCTTCCTGCACGACGTCCTCCGCCTCGTGCGGATTGCCGCCGACGATCCGCCACGCGGTTCGGAACGCGCGCGGCGTGTGCCGGTCGTACAGCAGCGCGAACGCCGCTTCCGAACGGTCATGTCGAATGGCGGACACCAGCGCTTCGTCCGTCGCTGCTGCGTCGATCGCGTCGATCATCCGCATCTTCAGTCGAACGGGGGGCATGAAAGGTTTGCCGACCTACGGTTTTCGCGTGATGGTCCAACCCTGGCCCAGATGGACACCGCCCACGATCTCGCCGTTGGTTCCCAACACCGCCTTGAGCTGCGCGCCCTGCATCACGAACGACACCGAGTCCTTATGGAATCGGGTCACGGCAAGCTGAGTCGTGTCGCCGGCGCCGAGCCGAATGGCCGTGTACGTCGCCGACTGTCCAACCCCGAGGTGCGAGGCATGGACGATCTGCTCACAGAGCGCGAAGGACACGGCGAGCATCGGGATCGCCTTACGCGAGGAGAATTCGAGTTGCTCGGTCTGTCCTTGCGCCGACATCTGTGCCTTCACGGTGCTATCGAGAAAGAAGATGCTGATCCCGATCGACTGGTTGTTCTGAGTCACGCGGGTGAACTCGACGTGCGAGATCGAGCTATCCGGCTTGAGATCCATCGTGTATTGAGTGCGAGGCCCGTTCGTTTGATAGATCTCACTGGTCAAAGCGTTGCCGTCGCGGCTGAACAGTTCGACCGCGACCGTGTCCTTGCCCTTCGTGATGACGAACTGGGAGCGCTTGGACTGCTGCTGTTGGGCTCCCGCCAACAACGGGGTCGTGATGGCGAGCATGACCGCGAGGCGCGGGACGAACGTCAGAATGTTCGGCATAGGATCGAGTGAGGTTGGGACGATCCTAAGAGAGTCGTTCGAGGCGGCCAAAAGGTTTGCGGTGAACCGCAGCAAACCGGCGACGAACGGGGGCCGTGGGCCGCTATTCGATCAGGGCCTGGACGACCGTGCGATAGGTCCGGCCGGAACGCAGCTTGGTGCCGTCGTTGAGAATCAGCACGTAGTCGCCCTTGAACCAAGGCTGGACTTCGCGAATGCGCTCGGTGTTGACGACAATCGACCGGTGCACGCGGACGAAACGCGTCTGCGGCAGCTTGGCGAGGACTTCCGTGATCGTCTCGCGGATGACGTGTGTCGCCTTTCCGGCATGGATGCGTACATAGTCGCCGTCAGCTTCGATCCAATCGATCTCATCCACCCGTACGAAAGTGACGCTGCCATCGCGCTTGATCGATAGCCGCCCTGATTGTGGGGCGGCCGACTGCGAGAGCCGCTCGAGCAATCGGGCCAGCTCGCCGGTTGTGTCGTGGGAGCCCCCTCGAATTCGTTCGACCGCGCGACGCACGGCTTCCTTGAGTCGCGGCTCGAGCACCGGCTTGAGCACATAGTCGACGGCCTGAACCTCGAACGCCTTGATGGCGTGCTCGTCGTGAGCCGTGACGAAGACGATCAGCGGCGGATCGTCTTCGGCGATCTCGCGAATGACTCCGAAGCCGTCCGTTCCCGGCATTTGGATGTCGAGGAACACGAGATCGGGGCGCTCCGCGCGGATCATCTTTACTGCTTCAGTTCCCGAACCCGCCTCGCCGGCGATCTCGACGTCGGACTCGTTCGCGAGGAGCGCGCGCAACCGCTTTCGCGCCGGCGGCTCGTCATCGACGATCAGAACGCGGACCCGTGGCGCCTCAGTTGGCATGCGCCGCCGTGCGATACGGAATCTCGATCGTGACGCGCGTGCCCGACGGGAGTCGCGGCGCGACCTCGACTCGGTGATCGCCGCCGTACAGGTGGGCGAGCCGCGAACGTAAGCCTCCGAGCCCGATGCCCTCGCCCGCGTTCGCCGATGGGACGTCGCTCATCCCGACGCCGTCGTCCTCGACGACGAGCCGCAATCGCCCGTCCGGGCGTTCGGCGAGCACCCATACCGAGCCGCCCGATTCTCGCGGTGCGATTCCGTGACGGACAGCGTTTTCCACGATCGGCTGGAGGATCAACTGGGGCACGAGCGCCTGTCGGGCTTCGTCCGTCGCGCGGAGGCCGACGTTCAGGCGATCCTGGAAGCGAACGCGTTGGATCGCCAGGTATTGCTCGACGAGATGCAATTCCTCGTCGAGTCGAACATCAGCCCCCGGATCGGCCCGAAGCGAAGCGCGAAGCAGGTCACTGAGCTGTCCGAGCATCGCCTCGGCCGCCGACGGGTCGTCGCGAATCAATGAGGCGATCGCGTTGAGCGTGTTGAAGAGAAAATGCGGACGCAGCCGGTTTTCCAGCGACGCGAGCTTTGCCTCGGCCAAATCGACCTCCAGCCTGACGGCGCGTACGTCGCGTTCGCGGACTGCCTTATGGTAGGCGACAGCGTGGTAGGCGGTGGCGATGAAAGCGTAGGTGAGGAAATTCCGGCCGGGCTGCGAGAAGAACAGGTTCATCGCGCCCTCGATGAAGCCGTACAGGTTGATCCCGAGCATGTGCCGGATCGACGACACCAGCAACGAATGGAGGGCAGAGAAGACCAGCGCCAACCCGAGTTGACGAAAGAGCCATCGTTTACGCGGCGCGCCGACGATTGGGTACCGTCTCGCCGCCGCGGTGACGGCCGGGAGAAGCGCGAGCCAGGTGAACCAAATGACGCTCTGGCGCTGGACGGCCGTCGGGAACGAGATGTTGACGTTCCCACCCAGCCACTGCTGAATCGCGAAGACGATCGTGAGGACAACGGTGCAGGTGATCGCGATGCGCCAGTTCACCCGGGGCGGAGCGGAGTCGATCGCGGCGTCGGCCATTGGCATACGGTGCCTGGCGCGGGGCTAGCTCGCAACCAGGTTGCGCCGAACGACAGCTTCCGAGCGCCGAATGGAGTCTGACCCCATTTTAGAAATGGGGTCTGACCCCATTTCGCGGCGATTTGCACCGACGGAAAACGAAGGGCGCCTTTCGGCGCCCCCCCGAGCGAAGCTCACTCAAGTCCCTGTTTTTCTCTTCCTTGCCACTGTCTTCTTTCGCGGCTTCGGCTTCTTCCCAACCTGAATGGGAACGATGTCCGACTGCGCCGCGGCTGCGTCGTCACAGCCCGAGACGGCGATCGCCGGGTGGCGCGGCTGCTTGTACACGTACCGCTCGCCGGCGTAGTTCCGGAAGACCACTTCGTCTTCGTTGATCTCTTCGACGTACTCGGGCAGGAGTGGGACCTTGCCGCCGCCTCCCGGGGCGTCGATCACGAAGTGCGGAACAGCCAGTCCGGACGTCCAGCCGCGGAGGGCCTTCACGATCTCGAGCCCTTTCTCGACGTTGGTCCGGAAGTGCTCGCCGCCCGCGACCTGGTCAGCCATATAGATGTAGTACGGCCGGACCCGGGCCTTGAGCAGCTTCTGCATCAGCTCCTTCATGATCTGCGGATCGTCGTTCACGCCGCGGAGCAGCACCGTCTGACAACCCAGCGGCACGCCGGCGTCGGCGAGTCGCCCAAGTGCCGCCACGGATTCGGGCGTCAGCTCGGCCGGGTGGTTGAAGTGCGTATTCATATAGATGGGATGGTACTTCTTCACCATCTCACAGAATTCCGGCGTGATGCGGGACGGCAGGTGCGACGTGATCCGACTGCCGAGGCGGATAATCTCGATGTGCGGGATCTCACGCAGGCGCTGGAAGAGGTACTCGAGCCGCCGGTCGGAGAGCATCATCGGGTCGCCGCCCGACATGATCACGTCGCGGATCTCCGTGTGCTCGCGGAGATACTGGAAGGCCGACTCGTACTGGTTGAGCGGGATCTTTTCGGGGTCGCCGACTTTGCGGCGGCGCGTGCAGAACCGGCAGTACGACGCGCAGACGGGACTCACCAGGAAGAGTGCCCGGTCGGGATATCGATGCGTGATGTTCGGGACCGGGGAGTCGCCGTCTTCGTCGAGCGAGTCGATCACGCCGTCGACGATGTCGAGCTCCTGGACCGTGGGCACGTACTGCTGCCACATCGGGTCGCCGATCTCCTTGATCGTGCTCAGGACGTTCGGCGTGAGACGCATCTGGAAATTGTCGAACGCCGGCTGCAAGCCTTCGACATCGATGACGTCGGACCCGTACCGATCAGCGAGCTTGTCGAGGGTATCGACGCTCTCGTGGAGGATCTTCTGCCAGTCACTCATGCGCGACGACTCCGTGGTTCGGTGGAGGGGTCCTGCGACTACGAGGGGAGAGGGCTGAGACGCTTGACGTACACCACCCGGGCATCGCCCGGCGCGTAGAAGTCGGGGAGGCGCGCGGATTCGTGCAGTCCGTGCACCTCGTAAAACCGGCGCGTCGACGCGTAGTCGTCTCTCGACGATGTCTCGACGACGAGCAACCGCGCTTCCCGCTGACGAAGACGGCGCTCGACCTCGTCGAGCAACTGCGATCCGCCGCCTTCACCTTGAAACGCGGGGTGCATCGCAATCCAATACAGATCGTAGGTGCGATCGGTGCCCGGCGTCGCGCCGTAGCACACGTATCCGACGAGCTGCCCTTCGCGCGAGAACGACCCCACGAATTCGTAGTTCGCCACGCCGTCGCCCGGATCGTACGGCGCGCGTGCCGGTCCCGCCGCGAAGGTTTCGTCGAACAACTCGAGCGCCACCTGGACTTCGTCGTCACGAAAGACCGATGTGGCGTCGAGAATCTCACGGATCCGATTGCGATGCCCCCGCTGTAACGCTCCAAGCCGCACGGCCACCTACTCCTCTCCAGCCGTCGCCGCGGCGGCGAAGAGATCGAGCTCGGACGCATTTGTTCCAGTCGCGACCTCGACTCCCGACAACCGCTGCGCAAGAATCCACTCGTCCGGGGGCGGGACCTCGCGACCTCGCGCGAGCGCGAGCTCACAGATGCTCCTGATGAGCGCCGCGTATTCGATCCCCGCCACACCAGCCATCCGCGCCAACCCGGCATCAGGGGCGATGTCCGGATTGGCATTCACTTCCAGAATCCACGGGCGGCCCTGGTCGTCGATGCGCATATCGACGCGACCATAGCCGCAGCCGCCGGCCATCTTCCACGCGCGGAGCGCGACGCTCCGCACCTGCGCGGCGACCTTCGCCGGGAGCCGTGCCGGACATCGCGGCTTCCCGCCGACGTCGTCGGTGCTCCCGGTGACCCACTTCGACGTGTATGTAACGATCCGCCAGCGGCCCGCCGGCATCTTCCCGAAATCGATCTCGGCGATCGGCAGCACCGTCTCGCCGAGAATACCGACGTTGACCTCGCGGCCGTCGATGTAACGCTGGACGAGGACTTCGTCCCAAACCTCGAGCATGGCTTCGACGCGTTCCTTGAGCTGCCGCGTATTCCGCACGACCGACCGCTGCTCGACGCCGAGCGACGCGTCTTCGGCCGCCGGCTTCACAATGGCCGGGAACCCGACGCTGACCAGCGGCTCGCCGCGGCGGATCGCCGTGAACTTGGGAATCGGGAGCCCGGCGCGGTCGAGCATGCCGTTGATGACATGCTTGCGGAGGCAAATCGATGCCGTGTAGCTGGTCGCGCCGGTGAACGGGATCTTGAACAGCTCGAGGACGGAGATGACGGAGGACTCGAGGTGGGCGATGCCGTCGATCCCCTCGCACATGTTGAACGCGAGGTCGAACTTGCCGCGACGGAGCTTCTCGATCCATTTGCCGTCGTGGAAGACGGGGATGTAACCGACCGTGTTTCCCTCGGCGACCAGCGAACGCTCGATCGCCTCGACCGTGCTCAGGATCAACAGGTCGGGCTTGGTCGCGTACGCCGACGCACCGTCGAAGAGGATGGCGATCTTCATGCGACGGGGACGGGGACGGCCGTGGAAGCAACCCGACGGCTCATCGTCTTGAGGCGCGGATGAAGCCGGACGCCGCTGCGTTCGGCGGCGTGACACAGCGCGCTCTGAATCAACTCGTCATAGCCGAGACCCGCGGCTCTCGCCGCCTTGGGCAGGCACGAGTTGTCTTCCGGGTTCGGCAGAATGCCGGGCAGCGGATTCACTTCGACGATGTTTGGCGCCCCGTTCGCATCGAGCCGGACGTCGATCCGCGACCAGTCGCGGCAGCCGAGGATCCGATAGGCGCGGAGGACCACGTCCTCGATCGCGCGCTGGAGCGCGGGCTTGATTCGCGCCGGGCATTCGAAGATGTCGAGCGGCTCATCCGGCGTGTCCCAGATCCACTTGGCTTCGTAGCCATAGATCGGCAGAGCGCCTTCCGGCAGCGAGTCGAAGTTCATTCCGACGATAGGAAGCACCTGCGCCGAAGCGCCGTTCCCGAGAACGCCGCATGTGAACTCGGCGCCGGGGAGGAACTCTTCGGCGATGACCGGCTGGTCGTAGGTCTGGAGAAGGAAGCGCGCTTGCGCTTCGAGCTCGTCGCGATCGCGAACGTAGTTCTTTTCCGTGATCCCCTTCGACGACCCTTCGTGCACCGGCTTGACGAAGATCGGGAACGACCAGTCGCGCCGGCCGAGGAAGGCCGCCAGCGACGCCTCGTCTTCGATCAGCGCAAACCGCGCGTTCGGGACGCAATGCGCGGTGAGAAAATCCTTCGTGCGGGCTTTGTCCAGGCAGAGCGAGAGCGTGAACGGATCGCTGCCGGAGTAGGGAATCGCAAAAAATTCGCAAATCGCCGGGACGTGCGCTTCGCGGTTGGTGCCGTGAAGGCCTTCGGCGATGTTGAAGACGATGTCGGGGCGTTCAGCGCGGAAGCGCTCGGGGAGGCTCTCGTCGGCCTCGATGCGGATCACGTCGCCAAAGGCGGAGAGGGCGGAGGCGACGGCGTCGATCGTTTCGGCGGAATCCCACTCCGCGTAGACGTCCGCGCTACTGGGAGGCTCCTCGTCGGGACGTTGCTCGATGGCGGCCGTCCCGGTACGGCCTCCTACAGTCAGCTCTGGTTTTTGGTTGTACGCGAACCCGATCCGCGTCATCCCGTCTCTTGTGAGCGTCTGCGGCGTCAGTGCCGCGAGAATTCCGAGCTTCGAGAAGTGCGTCGCGTTTTCCAATGCGACGGTGGGGGCAAGACAAATGCCACATCTCTCCGCCGCGCAAAATACGAGCGACGAAAAAAAAGGGCAATGATTTTTTCGCTCAGACCGACGTCAGACCTTGTGGTAAAAAACGCGCGCTGCTTCGCGTCGATCGTCGGCCGTGTAGATCTCGAAGTCGGAGAAGAATCCCGGCGCTTCGCGCTGCAGCAGTCGAATCACGATCACCGCGATGCGCCTGATCTCCAACTCCGCGCCCTCGCTCGAGCGAAGCTCGAGCATCGTCCGCCACGCGCGGGCATTTCCCGTCACGACGATCTTCGTCTCCGTCGCGTTCGGAAGCACCGCGCGCGCCGCCTCTCGCGCCATCTTCCGACGGTGCACCTTGTCCGCCACCCAGGCGTAACGCGTCATCAGTTCGGACACCAGGCCGACGTAACTCGCCTGCGCCTGCTCCACCTGCTCGCGCCACGCCGACTCGAGCGCGTCGTCGCCGACGACTGCCGGCGGCACGACGAAGCTCGCCTCCGACTCGTCCACGTATCGCTGTGAGAGCTGCGAATACGCGAACCCGGCGCGATGACGCACCAGCTCGTGCGTGAGCGACCGGCTCACTCCCTCGAGGAGCAGCGAGTAGTTCGCATGCTCCAGTACGCTCCCGTGCCCCTGCTTCTTGATGTTCTCGAGGTATTCGCGCGTCTCGCGCTTCGCCGGATTGTGCTGGCTCATGTAACAGAGCCGGCCGGCGAATTCCGCGAGCTGTTCGCCGTCGGTGCTCTCACCGATCAGACTCACCGCGAGGTGCTCCGGCATCGTGAAGCTCGGCCGGGAGAGAAGGGTCACGACGGGTTCGGTGTAGTAGCGAGGCGTCGTCATCGCGGCACGCGGGGCCTGAACGGTGGGGGCTGTCATAGAGAGAAAATCAACCGTGTCGCACTCCACCCGACAAGGCGGGATCTTACTTCGCGACGTCGGCCAACAACTCGAGGCGGAAACGGGAGTAGGCCCGATCCCGCTCGACGCGATCGAGGACGGCGCGCGCACGGGGCGAAAGCGGTGTGAGAGCCGGATCATATTTGATCTCGCCAAGTGGGCGCTGACCCGGCAGAGCCGTCTTCACGCCGGGATTCAGAATGTCGTCCGGATCGAACGCGCGCTTCACCGTCCCGAATCGCTCGATCGCCGTCGCGCTCCACACGTTCGCCAGTAGAGGTGTCCTCAGCCGTCCGTCGCCGTGCTCGCCGGCCAGCGTTCCGCCGAGCGACGCCGCAAGCGTCATGACCTCGAGCAATATTCGCTCGACGCGTCCGCGCCAGTCGGGTCGTCCGACGTCGACGAGGGGATTCACGTGGACGTGAGAGTCACCGGCGTGCCCGAAGATCACGCCGCGAGTCTCGTGCTCGGCGAGAATGCGACGGACGCCGCGCACGTACGCCGGCAGCCGCGCGGGAGGAACCGCACAGTCCTCGACGAACTGCATCGAACGAAGTCTGGCGTCGAGCCGTGCGAGGATGGGACTCGCCGCGTGGCGCAGCTCCCAGATTTCCGTCTCTTGATCGGGGTCGAGCGCCAGCCGAGTCACGGTTGCGCCGGCCTCGTGAAAGGCGCGCTCGACGGCCCGAGCGGATTCCACGGCCGCCTCCGGGTCGGCGCCCTCGATCTCGACGAGTAGCGCGGCTTCGGTATCCGCCGGAAGATCGGACGCGCCGCCGCTGGCCGCGACATCGAGAAAGGTTCGATCGAGCAGCTCGCACGCGACGGCACCGGCGTCGCGCGCCCGTCCTGCCGCGACGACCGCGTCTTCCAACGACGCAAACGCGCTCAACAGGCTGCTCGTCGCGCCGGCCACGGGAATCAACCCAAGCTCGAGCTCCGTGAAAAACGCGAGCGTTCCTTCGCTGCCGACCAGGAGGTCGACGATTTCTCCCGAGCTCGCGAAGTTGGCGATCGCGTAGCCGGACGACTCCTTGAGAACTCCGCGATGGATGGAAGGCGTCGCGCTTTCGGCCGGCACGAGCGTCGTCGCCAAGGCGAGAAACCGATCGATCGCCGGAATTCCTCGCGGCGCCGGCGCTCCGCGGCTGATCGACGCACGCGTGCCATCGGCGAACACGCAGTCGATGGCGTTCACCCAACGCCGGGTCGATCCAAACTTCAGCGAGTGCGCTCCCGCGGCATTCGTCGACGCCATCCCGCCGACGGTGCAGAACGCGCCGCTCGACGGGTCAACCGGGAAGCGAAGGCCGTGCGCACGCGCCGCGGCGTCGACCGCGCCGCGCGTCGCACCGGAGCCGACGCGCACCCTACGACGCGTGACATCGACCATGCCGATCTGATTCCACCGGCTGAGATCCACGATCACGCCGCTGCCGATGGCGCCGCCGGGCATGCTGCTTCCCGATCCGCGCGGAACGAGCGGCGTACGCGTATCCGACGCCCAGCGTACGAGCGTGACGAGGTCGTCGATGTCTGTTGGGACAGCTACCGCGATCGGGATGACTTGGCCGATCCCCGCCGCCTCGGAGTAGGCCGCGCGCGCGTCGTCGTCGATTCGATACGTGCCGCGGAAGCCGGACGGGCCCGGCAACTACGGCCTGCGCGACGGAATCGCCGTCGCCGCGGCGACGATCGCGCCGAGCAGCGAATCGGCGCCGCGTTTGCTGAATTCGCCACGCTCGAGACGGTCGAGCAGCTGCTCGAGCGCGAGCTGAGCGCGCGTTACCACGTGATTGTGCATCACGCGCGCGCCCGTCACCCCGATGACAGGCGCGATCACCGCCGGCGCCAGCGCAACGAGCGGGATCGCGCCGACGATGAGCAGTGATCCAGCAATCGCCGCTCCGAAGACGACGCCGACTCCGCTCTGCGCCACGGCCGACCGACGTTGCGTTCGAAAGTCGGCCTCGAGCGCGACATGGACGCGCTGGTCATCGACGCCAATCGCGGTCGCCGACACCTCGAAGGCGCGCGACAGCGCGTAGTCGCGCCCTCCGACGCGGAGTGCGCGCTTCACCCCGACGAGAAAATCCTGTCTCGCTTCCCAAACGATGCGCTCGGCGTGATGCCGCTTGACGATGAGCAGTTCCTGTCGCTGCATCCAATTGTCGATCGCGGCGAGAATGTCCGCGGCGCGACCTGGCACCGTCCGCGCCGCCGAAATCCGCGAGGGGCCGAACAGCCGCGACGCGACGCCGCCCTCTTCCTCCGGCAAGACCGAGCGAGTTCGCTCTTCGGCGAGCGCTTGTCGCAGATGCTGCGGCGTGAGCCCGACTTCCTTGCCGAGCTCGATCAGCTGGTCTTCGGTGAACTCCTCGGCCGGGTCGCCGGTGTCGCCCGTCTTTCCCTGCAGCTCAGCCGCGCGCGCCAGCACTCGCTCCAGAGCCGAGCGATCGAGCGGTGTGGGCGGTCGAGACGGAACCGGCGAATCGGGCATACTGAAAGCTTAATCGCCGCGACGGGAGGCGACAGTCAGACAGAAGGATCATGAGAGAACGGCGCGAACGGCGCGAACGGCGCGAACGTCGCTGTCGGCTATGGTCGGCGGCGGCGGCGGACGGCTGGCTGTCAGCCGGCGGCGGTGCGCACGGCTGGCGGCTTTTTAGCGGCCGGCTGCGGTTGCCGGCGATGCGGCCGGCTGCGGTTGCCGGCGATGCGGCCGGCTCTCCGCTGCTCAACGGCAGTTTGCTGTCTCCTGCGCGAAGCGAAGGACCTGTTGTCCCGTTCTTGTAACTAACTCGGGACAGTAGGTCTGTCGTCGCGCAGCCTGCCCTAGAGGAGCGACAGCGACGAAGGGCTCCTCAGGATGACACTGAGCTTGGCCGAGAGCCGAAGCTCCGCCGCAAGCCGCGGCCGCAAGCCAACAACCGCAAGCCGGGCGCACCGCCGCGAGCCGCGAGCTAGCCGCGAGCCGCCGCCGCCGACCATAGCCGACAGCGACGTTCGCGAGCCGACAGCGACGTTCGCGACGTCGCGCCGTTCGCACAGTTCCTCATTTTCAGATTCCTCCAAGCACCGATTCTATCGATCTCCCAAGCGCAGTCAGAACCGGTGCCGGAATCGGGAACGCAGTAGCGAATTGTGCGCTCGGGTCGCCCGCCGGAACGGCTACACCGAGCGTTTGGAGATAGAAGCGCATGTAGCCTTGAACCAACTCAGGCGCGACACGCTGGAGGAGCAACGCGCCACCGCGAACGGCGCCGTTTCCGACATACCCGCCCGATGCGCCGGAGCGTTGTTCCGCCGGCGTCGTGTTGTCGCGGATCGCTTCGTCGACGAGCCGCGCGACGATCTCGTGGGCGAAGACGTACAACGCCTCCGCGGACGCGTCGGGTGTGCGAGGAAAAACGACGGCGATCGCGTTCGCCTGCTTGCCGTCGTTCACCGTACGACCTTCGCCGCCGACGGGTAGGGAGAGCAGCAACTCACCGGACGGCTGCTGCGTGTTGTTGAGGAAGCGCGAAAGCTTTGGGGAGTACTTCGCGGTCCACTCCTGATTGAACTGGGCGAAGGCGGCACCGCGCGTCTGCTGCTCCTTCGTCCAGTAGTCGTGATAAAAGCGATTGTTCTCGTCCTGGAGCGCCTCCACGAACCGGCGCACCCAGTCTCGATCGGCGGCTGTCGGGAAATTCGCGGCGAGGAACGCGATCCGCTGCTGCACGTCCGGATTGCTCGACGCGCGTGGGTTCCCCTGTGAACGAACGAGAAAATCCGTCGCCTCGACGATCTCCGCGAACGAATTGAAGTACATCGCCAGGAACTGGGCGTTGGTCAGCGACGGATTGGTGGCGAAGCGCCGAGAGAGATCCTGCTGATTCGCGTCGAGCTGTGAGAAAACGTTGCGCTGTCGCTTGAGCGCGGTGATCTGCTGCTTGTACCCGCGGGCGAAAAAGGGAACGTGCCCCGTGTCGCTGGTGAGCAGCGCGAAGCCGTGGAGCCAAAGATCGACGTGTTCCTTGGTCGTCACGCGCCAGCCGCGCGTCTGGGTCGGCGCGCCGCTCGTGTTCGCGGCCGGCGACGGCGACGTCGATGGAGAGCTGGAACCTGCGGGCGCGCATCCGACGAGCGCGATGCTCGCCGCCCCGAAGAGCGCTAGCCGGCTGAATGGACGAATGGCTCGCGTACCCATGTGAACAGAACCACCGCTGAGGTCGCCCTATCCTATTGCAAAAGCGGGGCGAAAGATCCTTCGGCTCGCTAGCCCGAGGCGGCGGGGCGCCCGCAAATGGGACAGAACTTCCATCCCAGCTCCAGCTCCGTCCCGCAGGCCTCGCAGTTCACGACCGTCAAATTCTGGCCGCAATGCGGACAGAAGGTGATCGTGCGGCCGGCCGGCAGCAGCTCGTTGCAGTATCGGCATCGATCGCCGGCGTTGGCTACCACAGCGCGCGAACCGATCGGCGAGCGCGAGGTGCTGACGCGGGGGGAAGGCGAGGCAGATTCGGGCGACGGCGCGGGACGCGGCGCCGCTTTCGGGGGGGGGGGCGGGGGCGGGGGCGGGGCGGGCCGTGGAG
>Ga0207674_10000104_pt1 | contig 96273 bp, 99 predicted proteins | sample KBSCornC72_FD_184303 | JGI IMG/M metagenome (GOLD analysis project Ga0207674, IMG submission 184303) | Corn rhizosphere microbial communities from Kellogg Biological Station, Michigan, USA - KBS Corn C7-2 (SPAdes) (version 2) | ecosystem: Host-associated > Plants > Roots > Rhizosphere > Soil ...
AGGAGGTCAAGGAATTCGACGGCGAGGAATATATTCTCGAACGGGGGATCCGGGCCGACGTTTCAATCGTAAAGGGGTGGAAGGCCGACGAGACGGGCAACCTCATGTTCCGCAAGACCGCGCGCAACTTCAACCTTCCCGCTGCAACCTGCGGGAAGGTGTGTGTCGCCGAGGTTGAGGAGATCGTTGCGACCGGAAGCCTCGATCCCGACTGCATTCATTTGCCGTCGATCTACGTGAAGCGGCTGATCCTCGGCGGTCCGTACGAGAAGAAGATCGAGTTCCGCACCGTGCGCGAGCGGGAAGCCGCCTAGCCGTGCGGCTCTATGTCACTCCAATGGCGCCGAACGCCGTGCGGGTGCAGGTGATTGCGCTTGAGAAGTGCGTGCCGCTCGAAACGGTGGACGTGTCGGCGACGCTGAAAGGCGAATATCTTCGGCTCAATCCGCTCGGCCAGGTCCCGGCGCTGGAGCTGGACGATGGTGAGCTGATCACGGAATCACGGACGATCGCTGAACTTCTCGATGCCGTGTCCGGTGCACCGTACCTGTTCGGGTCGACACCCGAGGAGCGCGCGCGGATCGGCATGTGGGAACGGCGGGCCGAGTTCATGCTGTTCCTTCCCGGCGTCGAATATGGGCACCACACGCACCCGATGTTCGCGCAATGGATCACGCAGCATCCGGAATGGGCAGCGACGCTGGTGCCGCGGGCCACGCAGATGATGAGCCTGATTTCCGACAGGCTCGATCACAGCTTGTTCCTCGCAGGCGATGAGGTGAGCGCAGCGGACTTTACGGCGGCGCTGGGCTATTTCGCGCTCGTCGCGTGGGGCGCGATCCCGACGAGCGAGCGGTCATCTGTCCAGGCCTGGTCGACGGCGATGCTCGCTCGGCCAAGTATGGAGCCCGTACGGCAGGCTGCGCAGATATTGGAAAAAGCCCCCGACACTCAGGGAGTAGAAGCTTAATGGCGACGCAAGTCGAAACCAAAGGTTGGACCCGCGACCAGATGGCGGCGCGGGCCGCGGGGGAACTGAGGGACGGTTTTTACGTCAATCTCGGCATCGGCATTCCGACGCTTGTCGCGAACCACGTGCCGGCCGGGATGACGGTCACGCTGCAGAGCGAAAACGGGATGCTCGGCATCGGTCCGTTCCCGTATGACGACGAGGTCGATCCCGACCTCATCAATGCCGGCAAGCAGACGATCAGCCAGCTCCCGCAGTCGAGCTTCTTCGACAGCGCGCAGAGCTTCGCGATGATCCGCGGTGGGCATATCGACCTCGCCGTGCTCGGCGGGATGGAGGTCGCCGAGAATGGCGACCTCGCCAACTGGATGGTGCCCGGCAAGATGATCAAGGGCATGGGCGGGGCGATGGACCTGGTCGCCGGGGTCAAGAAGATCATCGTCGTGATGGAGCACGTCTCCAAGAACGGCGACCCCAAGTTCATTCCCGGTTGCACGCTTCCGCTGACGGGCAAGAATGTGGTCGACATGATCATCACCGACCTCGCCGTGTTCCAGCGACCGGATCACGACAGCAATTTCCGGCTGGTGGAGCTGGCTCCGGGGGTTAGTCGCGACGAAGTGCGCGCAAAAACGAGCGCGAAGTACGACGAATGACGCGGGCGGACTCCGAAAAAGTAGCGCTAACTGCTGCTTTGCTCGGCGTCCTCATCTTGCTCTACGGGCAGGTGTCCTATTACTTCCACCTCTGGCCAAGTTGAGAGCGCCTACTTCGCGACGCTGACCTTCACTGCGGCAGTCCTGACGGCAGGGACGGGCGAACCCGAAGCGGTGACCGGCTGGCGGCCCACCTGCTGCAGCAGCGCCTTACAGGCGGCATCGACGACTGGCGCGGGCTGGCCATTGCTGGCGGGCAGGGAAGTGCAGGCCGAAGCGTTGCCTTGTGCGTCCACGAAATAGGCCAACTTCACCGCGAGCGGTCCGGATATCCCCGCCGGGAGCTGGCTGACGTTGACTTCGAGGTCGGGTCCGAGGTCGCGTTGAAGGCTGCCGCCGTCGCGGTCCGGGCGGGCCCAGACGACCTGGCTGCGATACACTCCAAAGGTCCGTTCGCCGCTTGCGCCCGAAGCTGGAGTGAAACGCGCCCGCTTCATCGCCACGTAGCAGGCCTGGCGGTCGAGCATTTCATAGCCACTGGACTTGGTGATCTTGCAGTCCGCCGGGCGGCCTGTCTGATCGACGATCACGTCAAAGGTGGTGACGCCTTGCCATTCGCGTTCGAATGCCTTGGTCGGGTAATCGTCGACTGTGAACCACGGGAGCGGGCTGGCGGAAGTCGCCGCAATTACTGAACCGACGAGAAGGAACACACCCATGACGGCCTCCTGGACTTGGAGGCGAGACGATATGCCTATACGTCGCTGGAGACCATAGGATTCCGCGTCCATGAAAGCATTGCTGTCCCGTGAGCCGGGCGGACCGGAAACGCTACGGGTTGAGGACGTCCCAGACCCCGTTCCCGGTCCGGGAGAACTGCTGGTCCGGGTGCGGGCCTGCTCGATCAACTACCCCGACGTCCTGATCATCGAGGACAAGTACCAGCTGAAACCGCCACGGCCGTTCGCGCCGGGCAGCGAGATCGCCGGTGAGGTGGAAGCGGTGGGGGAGAGTGTCGGTGCCTGGAAGTCGGGAGACCGGCTGATCGCCGCGACGGGGTATGGCGGGCTGGTCGAGAAAGTAGTCATCCCGGTCGAAAGAGCCATCCCGCTGCCCGCCGAGCGGAGCTTTGAAGACGGGTCGGCGCTGCTGTTGACCTATGCGACCGCGATCCATGCTCTGGTCGATCGCGGACGGTTGCGGGCCGGACAAACCCTGCTGGTGCTGGGTGCGTCCGGCGGGGTCGGCATTGCCGCCGTCGAGATCGGCAAGGCGCTTGGCGCAAAGGTTGTTGCGGCGGTTTCATCGGAGGAAAAGGCGGAAGCTGCTCGCGACGCGGGAGCGGATGGTGCAATTGTCTATCCTGCGGACGAGGCGGACCCGAAGGCCCTGTCGGATCTGTTCAAGAATGCGGTCGGGCCAGGCGGCGCCGACGTGATCCTCGATCCGGTCGGTGGCCCGTACAGCGAGGCGGCACTGCGCAGCATCGCTTGGGAAGGGCGTTTCCTTGTCGTCGGTTTTCCGGCCGGAATCCCGAAGCTTCCGCTCAACCTTACCTTGCTCAAGAGCTGCGACGTCTGCGGCGTCTTCTGGGGCGCATTCGTGGCGCACGACCCGAAGCGGAACGCAGGCCACGTCGAGCAGCTGTTCCGCTGGTGGGCGGAAGGAAAGATCGCTCCGAAGATAAGCGCGACCTATCCGCTCGAGCACGGAGGCGCGGCGATCGCCGCTCTGCGGGACCGCAAAGCGATCGGCAAGCTCGTGGTGACGATGTGACCGAGCCGGTTCCCACCGGGATCATCTTCGTCGAAGGTGACGATGCCCTATTGATGTACCCATCGGCGGACGCTGCCGCGGAATGCCCGCATCTCGCTGGAGCCGATCAGGGTGCCGCTTCGGTTGCTTATGGCGCGGTCGGCAATGCCTATCGCGTCCATCGTGCTGGTGGGCGGCTTGCATTCGAAAAAGCGGACGAACCGCCTCGTCCAGACGAGCTCAAATCCCTGCTGCTTCGCTATTTCGAAGCTTGCGAGGATCCGGCCGACGCCGACGAGCCGCTCGACGAGCTCGTCTCGCGCGCCTGGACAATAGAGTGCGATTATCGGCGGCGGTGCGGATCGGACGAGGAAATTCAGCGCCGGAAGATGCCGTGGTGGGGCCATGTCCTCCTGATCGCGGTGCCGTTGCTGGCATTGTATTGGGCGCTTCACCGATAGCGCGTTGCCTCTGAGGCTGACGCACCCTATCTCGCGCCCGAAACATCCGTGGGGAACGCATGACCACCTTTGACGACCGCGAGCGCGCCTTTGAGACCAAGTTCGCGCACGACGAGGAAATGAAATTCCGCATTACCGCGCGGCGCAACCGGCTGCTCGGCGAATGGGCAGCGCGGCAGATGGGCCTTAGCGAAGCCGAGGCGGAATCCTATGCCAAGGACGTGGTTCGCTCCGACTTCGAGGAAGCCGGCGACCATGACGTGGTGCGCAAGGTGCTTGGCGACCTGACCGCTGCCGGTATCGATACCGACGAGGCGAGCATTCAGGAGGCGCTGCGCAACAAGGAAATCGACGCTCGCCGCCAGATCATCGAGAGCACCAACCTGTAATGCCGATGGCCGCGTCCGAGATCGAGCAACTGATCAAGGCGGCTATTCCCGATGCCGAGATCGCGATCCGCGACCTCGCCGGGGACGGCGATCATTATGCAGCGCGGGTGGTGAGCAAGAGCTTCGCCGGGATGAGCCGCATCAAGCAGCATCAGACCGTTTATTCCGCGCTTGGGGGGCGCGTTGGGGGTGAGCTTCACGCACTGCAGCTCGAAACCGCAGTGCCCCAGCCGGAGAATATCTAATGTCAGCCCACGACCGCATCGCCGAGCTCGTCAAGAACAATGACGTCGTGCTCTTCATGAAAGGGACGGCGTTATTCCCGCAGTGCGGTTTTTCGAGCCGCGCCATTGCCATCCTCGACCGGCTCGAAGCCAAGTACGAGACGGTAGACGTCCTTCAGGACGCCGAGATCCGGCACGGCATCAAGGAATATTCGGAATGGCCGACCATCCCGCAGCTTTACGTGCGCGGGGAATTCGTCGGCGGGTCGGACATCATGATGGAGATGTTCGAGAGCGGCGAGCTCCAGGAGCTGCTCGCGGCTGCCGCATAAAAAAAGGGGCGGCTGTTCGCGGGACCAGAGAACCGCTCAGAGCCGCCCCTTTGGTTTGGCGTGGAACCAAGTGGACCCGCTTAATATAGCAATGCGCGTGCCAATTTGAAAAAACGGCTAATTTCTGCACTTTTTTGAAGAATGAGGAATCTGGGTTGGCGCTGAAGCGTAAAATATCCCGACGCATTCCCGCGTTTGTGGCGGCTGTTGGCACTTTGCGTGTGCTGCCGGGTTGGACGGGCAGATGAGCCGCGACGATCATGACTTGCCCCGCTCGGGCGGACCGAAGCTGTTCTGCGACCTGACGCAGAGCTGGTCCGACGTCGGGGGCGGCGTCCGCACCTATTTGCTGCACAAGAGGCGCCACATCCTCGAATCGACACCGCACAGCCATTTGATGATCATTCCCGGCCCCGAAGACGGCGTGGTCGAGGAAGAGCGCGCAATCACGGTGAAGATCGCATCGCCGCACGTTCCCGGAAGCCCGCACTATCGCTTCATGTTGCGCAACGGCGCGGTGAAGAAGGCGCTGGAGCGGTTCCGGCCAGACCTCATCGAGAGCCAAGACGCTTACAACCTGCCGTGGTCGGCGATCGGATACCGCAAGCGCCATCCAGATACGGCATTGGTCGCGGCTTACATGACCGATTTCCCGACAGTTTATTGCGAGCGGCCGTTTTCGAAGGTGATTGGCAAGACGCTCGCGGGCATCTGCGGGCGCATCTGTTATTCCTACTGCGGGGCCCTCTATAGCCGCTTCGATGCGGTGTTCGGACTCAGCGAAAACGGCGGTGCGGCGAAGCTGCGAGCGCAAGGCGTCGAGAATGTCGAAATCGTTCCGCTCGGCGTCGAGGTCGGCGAGTTCTCGCCGGCGAAGCGCGATCCGGCGCTCAGGCGGAAGCTGGGGCTGGCCGACGACCAGCCGCTGCTGATCTACGTCGGGCGGCTCGACGGTGAGAAGAAGCCCGACGTCGTCGCCAATGCCTTCCGCAAGCTCCCTGAAGCATTGGACGCGAAGCTCGTGCTGCTCGGTGAGGGGCCCCTCAAGGAGCAGATCGCCGCATTAGGCGACAAGCGCATCATCATGCCCGGCTATGTCCGCAGCCGCACCGAGCTGGCGAAGTGGCTGGCGAGTGCCGATGTTTACGTCTCCGGTATGGCCGACGAGACATTTGGTGTCTCGATCGTCGAAGCGCAGGCTTCGGGACTGCCAGTCGTCGGGGTCGCCGCCGGCGCGATGATCGATCGCGTCAATGACGCGGTCGGCCGGCTCGGCCCGGTGAACGATTCCGACGCGATGGCTCGCAACATCCTCGACGTGCTCGGTGCCGACCGGCGGCTTATGTCGGAACAGGCCCGGGATCATGCGCTGCAGTTCAGTTGGGACCGCAGCATGGAAGCATTGTTCGGTGAGGTTTATCCGGCTGCCTTTGCGCGCCGGGCGCAAACGGCGGCCAGTTCGCGAGCGGCGGCTTCAAGGCTTGTTCGCGCCTGAGGTCAGGGCGGGTTCACCTTCCCGCCCGCACAGCCTAGAAACCGGACCTAGGGGAGGCCTGCAAAGAGATGTTCCTGCCGTTTGCGTTACTTATGGCTGCCCAGGCCGCGGAGGCAGGCCCATCCGCGCCCGCCGCTGCCGACTGCAGCACTCACATGGTCGAGATTCCGGTGACTGTAATGTCGAAGGGGCTTCCCAAGCAGAGCAACGTCAAGATCTGCGGCACTGTCGGGCAGAACGACGCCGAGTGGGCCAAGACGCTTCGGGACGCGATGGCGAAGGTCGAGGCGAACCCGAGGATGTCGCCGTCAGTCAAGGATCAGATTGTCGGCGGACTGAAGCTCGAGATTGCCAAGCTGCCGGGTGCGTCGGCGAAGGCGCCTCCGGTCGTTGTGGAGTCCGCGCCTGCGCCAGCCACGTCGATCCTTCCGCCGCCTGCCGCCGCGCCGCTCGTCAAGCCATCCGTCGAGACCGGGCGGGTCGAATATTCCTCGCTTCCACCGATGCCGGCTCCGTTGCCGGCGGCGAGTGCCGTCGTTGCGGCGAATGCGCCCCCGCCGTTGCCGGCACCGAAGCTGTCGCTGCATTGCCTGTCGACCAATACGATCGGTCGTGAAGGCCCGTGCGACGCGTTGGAGCGGGATACGGTGGTGACGGTGAAGGCCGACGAGGATCTTCCGAACGGGACCAGCCTGCGGTTCCTCCGCCGTGGCGACAACCGGGCCGAGATCGACCTTGCACCGCTTCGCCGGGGTCAGTCGCAACGTTTCGCCTTGCCGGCCAAGGTCTGCCAGGGCGTTACCGGCAGTCGCATCGAGATTCAGGTGATCCGGGCTACCGTGAAGGCGCCGCAGGTCGTCGATACGCGTGGGCCGTTCGAGCTGACCTGCTAGACGCCAGGCGCGGTGGACACACCTTACGCCAAGCTGGAACAGATCGAACCGGGCATCGCCAGGGTGCTCGCGCACAACCCGTCGGCGTTCACTTATTACGGGACGCAGACATATCTGATTGGCGAGTCAGAGGTCGCGGTGATCGATCCGGGCCCCGACTTGCCCGAGCATCTCGACGCGCTGGAGGCGGCGATCGGCGGCCGCAAGTTGGTCGCGATCATGTGCACGCATACGCATCGCGACCACAGCCCCGCGGCGGGGCCGCTGGCCAAGCGGACGGGCGCGCCGATCATCGGCTGCGCCCCACTGGCACTGGAGACGGTGGGTCCTCGCGCGGATGCCGCATTCGACGGCGATTATTCGCCCGACCGGGCGCTCGATGATGGCGAAGATCTGAAGATCGATGGCGATCCTCTCACCGCCGTCGCGACGCCGGGTCACACGTCCAACCATCTCTGCTTCGCTTATCGTGGAGCTTTGTTCAGCGGCGACCATGTCATGGGCTGGTCGACGACGGTAGTGGTGCCGCCCGATGGAGACATGGCTGCGTACATGGCGAGTCTCGACAAACTGAGGAAGCGCGATGACCGCGTCTATTACCCCGCGCACGGTCCGGCGGTCGAAAGGCCGGAGCAATATGTCCGGCATCTGATGGGTCACCGGATGCAGCGTGAAAAGCAGATCCTGAAGCTGGTTGGCGAACGCCCGCGCGACATCAAAGAAATCGTCGCCAATGCCTATCCGGGCCTCGATCCGAGGCTGATCGCGGCGGCAGGCGGATCGGTCTACGCGCACTTGCTGGACCTTCAGCGGCGCGGCCTCGTTGAACAGCGGGAAAATCGATGGACCGCGACCGCCTGAACAAGCCGCTCATTCTCGCGATGGTTGCCGTCGCGCTGATCCTGGGCGTCGTGCTGGGTGTGACGACCGGCGTCGCCGACCGTATTTTCGGCGGCCCGAACCCCAAGACGATCGCCAGCGCCAGCCTCGAATCGATGCGGGCGCAGAATCGGCTAGTCGCGTTTGTCGCGCGCTATGTGTCGGTGGTGACAAGCGAACAGAATCGCTTGGGTGGGCTGATCAGCTCGGAGCGGACGCTAATCCTGCCGGGTGACGTCCGGTACGAGCTCGACCTGTCGAAGCTGGAGGCGGACGACGTGACCTGGGACGCCGCGAACCACACACTCAGGGTGAAGCTGCCGGAGATAGAGGTTGCCGGACCCGACGTCGATATCAACTCGGTTAAGGAATATGGCAGCGGCGGCGTCCTTTCGGCGCTGACCAACGCCAACCAGCAGCTAGACCAGGCGAACCGCGACCGCGCTGTTGCCGACCTTCGCAAACAGGCAACCGGCAAGGTGCCGATGCAGCTCGCGCATCAGGCGGCGCGGCAGGCGGTCGAGCGCAGCTTCGCGATGCCGCTCGTCGCCGCCGGCATCAAAGATGCGAAGGTCGTCGCGCGCTTCCCGACTGAAGGTAGCGACGATCCTAGTTACATGGACCTGTCGACCCCATATGAGGAGGCGATCAAGGAAGCTGACCGCCGCAAGGCCGAGGGACAGAAATGACCGTCCAGACGCAATCTCTCAAAGGGCTGGACCTCCTCAACGAGATCGATCGCCTGAAGGGTGAGCGCAACGCCGTCATCCTCGCCCATTATTACCAGAAGCCCGAAATCCAGGACCTCGCGGACTTCGTCGGCGACAGCCTCGATTTGTCGCGCAAGGCCGCAGCGACGGACGCGGACGTCATCGCCTTCTGTGGTGTGCGTTTTATGGCCGAGACCGCCAAAATTCTTAGCCCCGAGAAGATCGTCGTGCTGCCGGACATGGACGCCGGCTGCAGTCTCGAAGATAGCTGCCCGCCCGACCAGTTCGCGGCGTTCCGAGCGGCGCATCCCGACCATATCGCGCTGACTTACATCAACTGCTCGGCGGCGGTGAAAGCGCTCAGCGACATCATCGTCACGAGCTCCTCGGCGCAGGTCATCCTCGACCAGATCCCAAAGGACCAGAAGATCATCTTCGGGCCCGACCGGCACCTCGGCGGCTATCTCTCGCGGACGCTGGGACGTGACATGCTGCTGTGGCCGGGCGTGTGCATCGTCCACCAGGCCTTCAGCGAGACCGAGCTCCTGAAGCTCAAGGCTGAGAACCCCGGCGCTCCTGTTGCGGCGCATCCCGAATGCCCGCCGCACATCGTCGACCATGCCGACCATGTCGGGTCGACCAAGTCGATCCTCGATTTCGCGCTGACCTCACCCGCCGAAACGATCCTCGTCGCGACCGAGCCGCACATTATCCACCAGATGCAGAAAGCGGCGCCGAACAAGACCTTTATCGGCGTTCCGGGCGGCGACGGGAACTGCAACTGCAACATGTGCCCCTACATGGCGCTGAACACGCTGGAGAAGCTCTACGTGAGCTTGCGCGACCTCGAACCGCGGATCGAGCTGTCGCCCGAGATCATGGATCGTGCGCGGGTGCCGCTGGAGCGCATGCTGGAGATGGCCGGACGCACGGTCGGTCAAGGCGATGTCGGCAAGCCGATCGTCGATGATCCGACCAAGATCGATCCGCGGATCAGCGGCGACTGATTACTTTGGAGCCTGAACGGGCTCCGGTTCATCCTGAGCCATGGCCCAGACAACGGGCATGTGGTCGGTCGACCGCACCGGGTCGGACCCTGCAAGGAGGGTGGTTACTTGCCCTGGGGCTCCGCAGACGGCGCTTGCTGGCCATCCTGGCCATTGTTGACGACCGGAGCCGGAACTTCGATCGTCTTGCAGATCTTGCGGCTGCCGAGACGCGAATAGGGATTCTCGTCGATCTGCTCGCAGACGCGCTTCTTGATCATCTGCGGCTTGGCGGGCTGCGCGGAATTCTGCGCAGTTTGATCGGTGGTCTGGGCAAACGCCGGAACACTCATCGTGCTGAGAATAGCGAGCACGACCAAAGACTTACGCATCATTCACTCCTCGGAATTCGGGGAAACGGCGGCTTTAAGCAGGAAAACCTAGGTTAGGAAAGCTGATTTTCCCACGAATGAACGAGAAGATTTCGCACGCCCCTTCGTCGCGTCTCTCAGGAGCCACGATTCGCCGCTACCGGGTGGCGTCTTGAAACCTGCTGGCGCAACAACCGTTATAGTGGCGAAACCAAGTTCAACACGGGGAATCTGAAATGAAGACTCTTGGCAAATTCGCGATGGCGCTGTCGCTCGGCACAATGACGGCGACGTCCTTTTCGGTTCCGGCCGAGGCGGCAACGCGGCGCCATCATTATCACAGCCGGACGCACTATTATTACAAGGTCTGCCGGCGGTCCTCGGGTACGACCGGATTGGTCGCCGGCGGTGTTGGCGGTGCTCTTGTCGGACGGAGCGTGCTGGGGCACGGCGTGCTCGGAACTGTCGGCGGGGCGGTAGGCGGAGCCATTGCCGGCCGTGCGGTCGACCGGACGTTGACGGCGCATCGCCGCTGTCACTGGGTCCGCCGCTAGTCCAGTAGCCGGCGGGGATGCCCGCCACTATCGATCAATTTCAGCCGGTGCAGCCGCGCGAGCGCGCGGTCGCGCTGGCGCTTGTCGTCGCTATCCAGGTCCTGCTTGGCTTAGCGTTGCTGCGCGGGCTTCGAGTTGATCTGGTTAGCCCGAAGGATGTGGTGCAGCGCCTGATCGAAATTGGCGTTCCACCACCCCCATCCGTAGTTCGAGTAGAGGAGTCCAAGCCAAATAAGGCTGAGCATCAATCCGCCGCGGGTCCAAAAGCTGCTCCAGCGCCAATTGGCGGGTCGCCGGGTCCGACCCCAGCCCACGCACCGCCAAGCGTAACCCCCCTAATGGCCATCAAACCCAGCGTCGCGCCGTCCGGCGGTGGTACAGGCTCGGGACCGGCATCTGGCAATGGAGCAGGCGGCGGGACCGGAGGGCAGGGCTTTGGCGGCGACGACGCCGGGGGCACCGACCTGGAGCTAATTTCCGGCGAAATCCGTGACTCCGATTATCCAAAACACCTCGGCAATGCCGGAATCGGTGGGCGCGTGACGGTCACTTTCACGGTGCAGGTGAATGGCCGCGCGACGGGGTGCCGAATATCCCGTTCGAGCGGGATTCCGGAGCTGGACGAGCTGACCTGCCGGCTGATCGAAAAGAGATTCCGCTTTCGGCCGAGTCTGAACCGCTTCGGTCGCCCGTTTCCGGATGAGGTGGACTGGGACCACGACTGGATCGCTGGCCGCGATTAAGGCTGGCGAGTGAGCTGCGCCTCCACCGTCGCTCCTGCCGCGTGGTGCTTGTCGAGGTGGCGCTTGATGATCTTCAAGTTCCGCGTGTTCGACCGGAAGAAGAAATCTGGAATGGCTCCTACGAAAGGAATGAGCCCGAGCAGGAAATCAATTCCGACATTCCCCGCCATCCGGCTCATTTGCCACTTTGACATGCCGAGATTTCGCGCTTCCCACACCATGTAGCTGCCGAGGGCGGCGCCGGCGATGTCACCGACACCGGGGATGAGGTCGAGGATGACGTCGAGCCCGACTGGCCGATTGAGGCCGGGAATGACAAACATCCGTTCGAGGATCTTCTCCATCGCGTCGACGCGCTGGCGCACCGAGGCCGGGTCGGTGCCCAGGGCCGGAAGCGAAAAGCGGTCGTTGGGCGGGTTCACGATCCTCCGGGGCTTAGCCGTTGTTGGAGATCGGTTAGCGTATGGCGCGCGTAGCGGTTCCCTGCGAACCCCTGAACCCGGTTCGACACAAGCGACCAGCGTACCGGAGCGGCGAGCGGTATGAAGAGCTGCGCCTCGTCGATCCGGCCCGCCGCCTGGGCAAGGAAAGCGTAGCGTTGCGCCGGGATCAGCGTGTCCCGCGCGGAATCCAGCAGCGGGTCGACCTCCTTATCGCAGACGGGCGCGACCTGGCACCGAAACTGGCGGAGGAACCACGCAGGGGAATTCGATGGCGCGACTGCATCGACGAGCCGCAGTTCTGAAGCGGCCGATGTCTTGGCCCGCTCGACGGTAATTCCAATTGCGCCCCAGTCGATCAGCAGGCGGTTAAACAGGATGTCCGATCCCGGGCCCTCCGGCAGGAAGACCCGCAGGGTCGGCTTCTCGGCTCCGAATTCACGCGTCGACTGCTCGATGAGCGCGGCGCGGCGGTCGTTGAGCGAAGTCGCGGCCCACGAAGGAGCAAGAGGTGAGGGGACGCCGTCCAGGCCGGGCTCCAGCACCGTGACACGTGGCGCGAGTCCAGGGACCTTGAGTGCGTCGACAAGGGCATCGCGATCGATCCCCTGGCTCAGCAATGCGCGGACTCCCGCATCGTCGAGCGGCGTGCCGGCCCGCGTTGGAACCAGCCCGAACAGGCCCGAGGCGGGATCGAAACGCAGGCTGTTGCGGGGAAGCCTGGCGCGTTGCGCGAGAGGAAGGTCGGCATACGTGCCGCCCAGGACCAGGTCGGCATTGCCCGCGACGAACGAGCGAATGGCGTCGGCGGCACTGGACGAGTTCAGCACGACCTCGTCCTTCTGAGCCGTATCCTCGTCGGCCGCGACGATTTCGCGGGTCAGCCGAACAGTTCCGGTTTTCTCCGGCTTCTGATCGACCTGAAACGGACCGGTCCCGACCGCTTCGCGCACGATTGCAAATTCGGGTTGGGCAAGGAGGTTGAGCATGTTCGGACGTGGAGCTCGGAGGCGAATTTCGATCACCCGGTCAGTCATGGCGACGATATCATCGATCGCGCCGACCGTATCCTTGAGCGGATTGACGCTGCCGGGCGCCAGCGATCGTTTGAGAATGCGCGCGACTTGCTGTGCGGTAACTTTCTTGCCGTCCGGCCAATTCGTCGAGGCGATCCGGAAAATATAGCTCAGGCCATCGTCGCTGACGTTCCATCGCTCGGCGAGGCCCGGCACGATATTGCCGGCCGCGTCGAAACGCACGAGGCCTTGGCCGACGCCCCCCTCCAACGCCGCATCAGCGGGGCTCATGACGCTCAGCGCAGGATCACGGACCTTCGGGGTCGAGCCGATGACAGTTACTTTTGTCGCGCCTTCAGGGGTCGGCCGGCAACCTGCCGGTACCAGGGCGAGCAGGGCAAGGACGAGCAGGCTCAAGGACCGCATGCCGGCTGTTTAAACGCAAGCCTTGGTTCAGCAAGCATCTGGATATATCGAACAGACTGTCTTACCTAGATAAGGCAGTTGGACGAGTCCGCGGATATGAGGATGGCCGAGAGGGACGGAATCTGGAGCCGCGGCGGAGCGCCGGTCGAGGAATTGCCCGACCCGTTCAGCCTGAATCAGCAACTTTTCGACGAGAACCAGCCCGAGCTCCCGCTGCCCAAGCCGCGGTCGAAGCGCCGCCGCTGGGTGATGGCGCTGTACATATTCTCAGGGTTGTTCGCGATCACGCTCGCGTGGTTGGTGGTCACTGCGCCTTTGTCGCGAGCGCTCGAGCCGCTGGCCGATCCGGCGCTGCTCCTGGTGTCGTCCGACGGCCACGCGATTGCCCGCCGCGGAGCACTCAAGGAGGCACCGGTCGACGTCGACAAGCTCAATCCGCTTACTCCGGCCGCATTCGTGTCGATCGAGGACCGGCGATTCTATCATCACTGGGGAATCGACCCGCGCGGCATCGGTCGGGCAATTGTCGCCAATGCGCGTGGCGGCGGAGTCCGTCAGGGCGGAAGTACGATAACCCAGCAGCTCGCCAAAACCAGCTTCCTGAGCGGCGACCGCACCGTCAAACGCAAGGCTCAGGAGGTGATTATCGCCTTCTGGCTCGAGGCGTGGCTGACGAAGAAGGAAATCCTGTCGCGCTACCTGTCGAGCGTCTATTTCGGCGATGGCGTTTATGGACTGCGCGCCGCCGCGCATCACTATTTCAACCGTGACCCTGAGGATTTGAGCCTCGCCCAGTCGGCGATGCTCGCCGGAATGGTTCAGGCCCCGTCGCGGCTGGCACCGACCAGCCACCTTTCTGCGGCGCAGGCCCGGGCCAAGCTTGTGCTTCAGACCATGGCCGAAACGGGCGCCATCACCGAGCAGCGGGCGCGCGCAACGATTCCGGCGCGGCCGGTGGGATCACAATCGCATATTCCGAGCGGAACTTACTTCGCGGACTGGGTCACTCCGTCGGCCAACCAGGCTTTCGACGCGGATTTCGGCGAAGTGAAGGTGAGGACCACCCTCGACTGGGACCTCCAGCGGCTCGCCATCCGCGCAGTTGGCCGGGCGCCAACCGACGCCCAGGTGGCCCTGGTCGCAATGCGGCCCACCGGCGAGGTCGTCGCGATGGTCGGCGGCAAGAATTATCAGGATTCGCCCTTCAACCGGGCGGTTCAGGCGCAGCGCCAGCCGGGGTCGGCATTCAAGCTGTTCGTCTATCTTGCCGCGCTTCGTGCCGGGTGGACGCCCGACAGCATCATCGAAGACGCGCCGATCACCATTGACGGCTGGACCCCCGTTAACAGCGACCGAGTCTATCGCGGCAAGATCACCTTGCGCGAGGCATTTGCCCGGTCGAGCAATGCCGCGACGGTGCGCCTGAGCGAGGCAGTAGGGCGGGGAAATGTCATCCGCGCGGCTCGCGACCTCGGGATCAGCGCGCCGCTACCGGACAAGCCCAGCCTTGCGCTCGGCACCGCCCAGGTGAGCCTGCTGGAACTGACCAGCGCCTACGCTGCTGTGATGAGTGGCCAGTACCCGATCACCGCCCGCGGTCTGCCTGACCAGCCAGAGGAGGGAATTGGGTCACTGTTCAAGCCGGGCGGCTCGCTAAACCGCCAGCGGGACCAGGCGCCGATGCTCGACCTCCTCTACGCCGCGGCAAACGACGGCACTGGCCGTCGGGCTGCATTGGCCATCCCGACGTTCGGCAAGACAGGGACGACTCAGGAAAATCGCGACGCTTTATTCATCGGCTTTGCCGGCGACCTGGTGGTTGGCGTTTGGGTCGGCCGCGACGACAATACCAGCCTGGGCAAGGTCAGCGGTGGGACGCTCCCAGCCCAGATCTGGCACAATTTCATGGTCAGCGCGGTGGCGGTCGATCATCGCCGCGGTCCGCCGATGCCAATGGAGTTTCGGGTTCCCCAGCGTCGCGACAACTCAGAGAGCAAGAGTCCGCTCCCGGACGATTGGAGTAAATCGACCAAGGATCTGCGCGACATCGGAAAATGGGTCGATGACCTGCTGGGTGACGGTTAACCCAGCGTTTCCGATGTAAAAAAGTTAATGTTCGGAAACCTGCGAACTTAAGCCTTTTTCAACCAGCATCTCCTAATTTTCGTCTCAACCTACGCGGGGTTTGGGTCTGCGCAGGTGGGGTAATGCTCCTCAAGGCGGAGCTTTTAGGAGACCAGAAATGGCCAAGTTCATTAAGCTTCTCAAGAATTCGAAGGGCGCAACGGCCATCGAATACGGTCTGATTGCTGCTCTGATTGCGGTCGCCGCGATCGCTGCCATGCAGGGCATCGGCACGAAGCTCGGCACGACCTTCAATAACGTTTCGAACTCGCTCTAAGCGATTTCATCCAAACGGGGGAAACGGCGGTGCGAAAGCGCCGCCGTTTTTCTTTGTGCTGGCGGCTAGCGAGGCTGCTGGGACGGATCGAGCGGGCTGCCGGCCGGCACCGTGCTCGGAATGTAGACGGTCGATGGCGGCATCGGCGGGGAGCTGCCCGGAGGCCCGGCCACGGTCGTTACCGGCCGCGAATCGTAAGTTTCCTGCCGCGCCGCGGATAGCGCCATCGTTCCCACGCGATGTACGATGTGCGGCGTGACGATGATGTAGAGTTCGGTCTTCGACCGGCTGCTCTTGTCGGTACGAAACGCCTGGCCGAGCAGTGGAATATCGCCCAGCAGCGGCACCTTGTCCTTGGTGTTGATCGACGATTCCTGGGTGAGCCCGCCGATTACAAAGGAATCCCCATCGCGAACCGTCGCAGCGGTCTCAGCCTGGCGCTGGCTGATCGTCGGATAGCCCTGTTGGAAGCCGGTGACGCTGGAGACGACGCAATAGACGTGGCTCGAGACATAGCCGTCGCCGCTGACGCGCGGTGCAATCTGCAGCGTAACGCCGACATTGACGTACTGAACCTGCTGCTGGACGCCGTTGACGCCAGAAAGCGCAATCGAGGTCAGGATCGGTAGCGCATCGCCAGTGATGATCTTGGCGGTCGAGCCGCTCTGCGCCGCGATCCGCGGCTTGGAGACGATCTTGCCGTTGCCCTTCTGGATCTGAGCGTAGAGCGCCGCCTGGAACGACGCACTGGTGATGTGCGGGGAGCAGACGTTGTCAGCGTTACAGCCCTGTGCGGGGACGCCGAGCGGAATCTCCGCGCCGCTGCTGAAGCTGAACGTTGCGAGCTGGCCGCTGGTGTTGGCGAAGTCGATGCCGAGGGCCTTGGCGCCGGTCTCGGTCAGCTCGACCATCTGGGTTTCGAGGATCACGCTGTCGAGCGGGATGTCGATCATCGCGATCATCGCCTTCATCCGAGCGATGTAATCGGGCGAGCCGCGCAGCCAGATGGCGTTGAGCCGACGGTCGACCGCCATGCCGGCATCGACGGGCTGCCCGAGCGGCGTGTCGTCGCTGCCCGGCGCTTGCGTCGACGGGCCCGGCGCGTAGGTGTTGCCGGTCAGGCTGTTGGAGCCGAACTGCGGCTCGCGCGGAATGAACAGGTCGTTCGACTTGATCGATGAGCCCTGGCTCAAGAGCCCGACGATCTCGCTGACGTCTGCATATTTGAGCAGGACCAGCTCGTAGCCGTCCTGGCCGGGAATCGGGGCCAGTGGCGGCGGCACCGCTCCCGATCCCGCAAGCTCGTCGTCGGTACGCGCGCCGGCTTGGCGGGCGAGGCTGGTGACGGTGACGTCGATGGTGCGGTCGTCGACGGGAACGGCGCTGACTGTTGCCGGTTCGTTGACGTCGAAGTGAAGCACGAGGACACCCTCGGCCTGGACGAACTCGACGCCGCGAACGAAGCCCTTGAGGTCGCGCGGCGAGACTGCGGAATTGGTGCGCGACGTCATCGCCAGCGCAACGGCGGGGTCGCGGGCGTCGCCGCTCAGCGCCTGGAAACCGTTTACGTGCGGCGCGACCTGAAGCTGGAACCGTGTTTCGGTCGCGCTCTGCCCGGCGACGACGACCCTGGTCAGCGCCACGGCTTGCGGGACGGGAATGGTCTGAGCGGCGGCCGCGAGAACCGGAATCGTCAGGGACGCTCCGGTGATGAGGAAGGCCAGCGCCAGTGCGAGTTGCGAAGTCTTGGACACGTGAAGTTTGAAGTCGCCAGAAAAATGGTTGGTAATCAATAGAAAAGACGCGGGCTGCGCATTTCGCGCAGCCCGCGCCCCAAGGATCAGGTCTTAGTTGGTGCTCATTGCTCCAACGCCTTCCGGAGTGCCGAGACCCGTCGGTCCGTCATATCCGGCCTGTGCGTGGCAATAATAATTGACCGGGCAGCTGCTGCCGTTGCTGCCGCTGGTCACGTCCGTCAGGCTCGACGTATGCGTGTAGATCGACTGAGCAGCGTTGATCGTGCCATTGCGAAGCGCGAACATCGCTCCGATCAACGGCGCCGAGGCGCTGGTTCCGCCGAACACCATCCAGCCCGAACGGCTGCGGCTCGTCGGTCCGTAGACCGCGACGCCGGTGTTGGGATCGGCAACGGCCGAGATGTCGGCTTCCATGCGGCCGGCGCAAGCGTCGGTCACGCCATTCTGCCAGCTCGGCTTGGGGTGCGAGAGGCCGCAGCCGCTGCCGGCGCCGTTCCACGCCGTTTCCGTGCCGTTGGCGGCGAGGCTGGTGCCGCCGACCGCGATCACGCCGGGAGCAGCCGCCGGGAACTGCGCGCCATAGCCGCTGTCGCCGGTGCTCGCCGTGATGGCGATGTTGTTGGCGCTGTAGGTCGAGTCATAGGAAGTGCCGACCGAGTCAGAACCACCGTAGCTGTTCGAGATCGCGCGGACGCCGGGGATCGTCTTGGCATAGGCAACTGCCGCGGCGAGGTTGGCGAACGAGTTCGAATTGGCTTCGACGAGGACGATCTTGCAGTTCGGGCACATCGCGCTGGCCATATCGAGATCGAGCGCCGATTCCTGTGCCCACCCGGTATCCTCGCGAGGAAGGCTGGTGCCGCCCGATTGGTTGACCTTCTTGAAGCAGCCGCTGGCGCTCGTGCACGCCGGGAGGCCGTATTGCGAGCGGTACGTGGCGAGATCACTCTCCGCCCTGGCATAGCCATAGGCATCAACGATCGCGATGGTCGGCGTTCCGGAGCCCGTGTAATTGGTTGTGCCATAAGCGGCGCGAAGCGTCGCTGGACCGTAACCAGCCGGAGTCGCGTTTGGCCGCACCTGGCCGTCGATCGGATTGCCCCGTGCGTCGGTTACGACGTGCGCATGACACCGGACGGTTCCATGAGGATTGCCGCGCGGGCAGGCGGCGACGTGAAGAGTGCGGCCGCTGCGCTCAATGGCTACGGCAGACTGGGCTGAGGCCGGCGCAACTCCGGCCAGGCCGACCGCAATCCCAAAGGCGATAGCGCCCCATTTGCGTAAATTCATGTAATTCCCTCCGTTTTCTCCCCAGACTCGGGGGAGCGGAGGCATGCTGCCAGTGTGAAGATGGAAAGCAACCTGTCGCAAACGTTAACAATGACATTGTTGCTCTTTTTGGCGCGGTTTTGTCTCCGTTTGCCGCCAATGGTCCCGGAGTCGACTTATTGCGAGAGGGTGACGGACCTGACTCGCTTCCCCAAGACTGAGCAGCTGAAGTCATAAGTCGACCGGATTAGGTGGTGCGTGCTCGCGCTTCCCTTCGCAGGCGGACCCATTCCCACGTAGATCGTAACCTGACCCCGGACGAGCCGCGTAGCGCCGGCCTCATAGGACCGTGAAACGGAGATTTCCGCGATTTCGCCTTCGGCTTTCCGGGCGATTGCTGGACGACAGACCTTAAGCGCGGTGCTGGTGCTGGAAGCGTGAGCAGCGATGATTGACGTGACGAACAGGGCGATCATGATTGCCGAACGTTCTGGCACAAGAACGGCTCCGTTTGGAGCGAGGAGGTGAAATGCGACGATCGGGATGGCTCTTGTTGATCGCGCTGCCGGCAAGCGTCAGCGCTAGTGGCCCGCACCCGTTGCGCCCGCACGAGCTCGCGACCGCACCCTACCAGAACGTCGCGACCGCAGCCTATACCGGTACCCTGATGTACGAGGGCGGTTGCCTGCTGTTCCGAGACGAGGAGAATACCATCCAGTTCCTCCCGGTTTGGCCGTACGGAACCGTCTTCAACGGCACCTTCGTGACCTTTCATCGGCCCGGGAAGACGGAGCAGAGGGTCGTGGTCGGCGAGGAATTCCAGATCGAGGGCCAGCCCGTCGGGTGGCCGACGCTTTCCGCGCCGGTCTACGAGCCATTCCAGCGCCAGTGCGGCTCACCTGCCTTTGTTGTGAGCCGGGTTCGTCCCGCTAACTAGGTTACTGGCGGAGACATCTCCGCGAGGCTAACGGCGGCCTCAATGATTCCCGTGCGGCGATCTACGGCCTGGTTGCGTGTCCTGTTCGGGGGGTGGCTCGGCCTGCTTCTTGCCTTGCGGCTGCTCAATCCGGCGGGCTTCATGCCGAGCTTCGACCAGGGTGCAGTGACGATCGTAAACTGCCCCGACTTCAATCCGCCGCTGCTCGGCCACATGGGCCACCATCATCACGGCAAGACAAAGGTTCATTCAACCTGCCCCTACGCCTCGGCTTCGCCGCTTGGCGCGACCGATCTTGGCGGCTTCATACTCGCCGCGGTGCTGCTGGTCGGTGCCGCACTCCTGCTCGGCCGAGCGTTCGGTTATGTCGCCGCGGACCGTCGCTATCGCCGTCCGCCGCTGAGGGGGCCGCCAGTCTCCGCCTGACTTCGAAAGCTCACAGCAAAGTCAGCGCCGCCGTTCAGGCGGCTCACGGAGTAACATGATCAATCGATTCTATTCTGCGCGCTTCTGCGCGCATGCTTTCTGCATTGGAGCAGTCTTTGTTTCCGCTCCCGCGTTCGCCGACCACATGGGGCCAAGCGGCCTGAGCTCGGGCGGTGGCATGAACGTGCTTTCACCCGATACGCTCGACGAAGGCCACGCGTCGGTTGGCTTTCGACTGACCTACGCCCGCCCGGACCAACGGTCGGACAAGGAACTGGAGGCGCTGGCGGGCGAGCACATCCATGCCCACAACACCGACTACAATCTCAATGCGTCGATCGGCGCGGCCTATGGCGTGACTCACGAGCTGACGGTTTCGGCCGAGCTGCCCTACGTCCACCGCGATCGGTTGCGCGAAGGCGAGCATTCGCATGTCGGTGGCGAGACCATCAACGAGGTTGAGCAGCTTGGGAACGTGTCGGGCATCGGCGACCTCAATGTCCTTGCCAAGTACCGTCTGACGCATGGGGAGGGCGCTGCTTTCGCCCTGATTGGCGGGATCAAGGTTCCGACTGGAAGCACCGACCGCCGAAGCAATGACGGCGAGCGGCTCGATACCGAGCATCAACCAGGCACAGGAAGCTGGGATCCGGTCTTCGGGGCCGCGTTCGGCATCAGGTTAGGAGCGTTGGGGCTGAGCGCCAGTGCTCTTTATCAGCTCTCGACGACGGGCGCGCAGCATACCGAACTTGGCGACCGCTTGCAGGGCGGCCTCGCGCTGTCACAACGGTTCGGAGAATCCGAGCACCATCACGAGGCGGGCCTCAACCATCATCACGGCGATGAGCTCGACGAGCACCATGAGGCGCCGCACTCGAGCTGGGACTTGTTCGCCGAAATGGTTGGCGAATGGGAAGGCCGGCAGAAGGTTGGCGGCAAGATCGAGGAAGCAAGCGGCGGCAGCAGTTTCTGGCTCGCGCCTGGAGCGCGGTTCAATTCGGCCGGTGGATTATCCTTCGCGGGATCATTCGGAGTGCCGCTATGGCAGCACATCCGGAACTCGCACCCGGACAACGATTACCGAGTGAGTTTCTCGATTGGAAAAGCCTTCTGATTAACCATTGGCGGTGAGCCGCTGTTAGTCGTCATCGGGCGACAAGCCCGGCATGACCAGGCTAGCAGTGGCCACCGCCGTGCTGACTCTCGCGCTCGCATCTCCGGTGCGGGCGGGCGATCCGCTGCCTCCTCTGCCAGTCACTCCGCAGAGCAATGCGCAGCTGCATACCCTGGGTCAGCAATTTACCGGGGCGACCGGCGAGCTTGCTGCGCGGCTCCTTGCTGCGCACAACCGCGAACGGGCGCTGGTCGGACATGCGCCGCTGGCGTGGGATCCCGATCTTGCGGCCTCTGCTGCTTCATATGGTCCGACCCTGGCGAGGCTCGGGCGCCTTATTCATTCGCCGCGCGAGGGCCGGCCCGGTCAGCGCGAGAATCTCGCGAAGGCCTGGCATGGCACGCTGACGCCCGAGCAATTCGTCGACCTGTGGTCGCGCGAGAAACTGCAGATGCAGCCCGGGCTGTTCCCGGCGGTCAGCCGTACCGGCCAGTGGGAAGACGTCGCGCACTACACCCAGATGGTGTGGCCGACGACGACCCGCGTGGGTTGCGCAATTTATTCTGCCGACTGGGATTATTTGATCTGCCGCTATTCGCCGCCGGGGAATATCGACGGCAAGCCGGTGTTCGCGCCGGCGCCGCCTGTGCTGGTCGCGCAGGCAAGCACCCGCGTCGGCAATTAATCCCGTCCTAGTTTATGATTACCAGCGACGGTTGGCGCGCGGGGTGAAGCTCTCGCCTTCGTCGGGTCCAGCTTCCGGGGTAGCCGGGCCTTCGCCGGACTGCTTCATTTCAAGGAAGGTGCGGACGGTTTCGGCCGACACGGCGCGGCCGAACAGCCAGCCTTGCGCTTCCGAGCAGCCGAACTTCTTGAGCTCGGCGCGAATCTGCTCCGATTCAACGCCTTCGGCGGTAATCGGAACGCTGAGCGTGTGACCGAGGCTGGCGATAGTGTCGACGATTGCCGCCGTTTGCTCGCTCTTCACCATGGTCGAGATGAAGCTCTTGTCGATCTTGATGCGGTCGATCGGCAGGTTGTTGACCTGCGCCAGCGACGCATAGCCGGTGCCGAAATCGTCGAGCGAGATGCTGACACCGACATTCTTCAGGCTCTGGACGATGGTCAGGACCTGGTCGCGGTCCTCGAGTAACGAGGCTTCAGTAATCTCGATCTCCAGCCGGTGCGCAGGGAAGCCGGTCTTGGCGAGGATCTTCATGACCTGCTCGGCGAGCGTGCGGTCGCGGAACTGCACCGGCGACACATTGACCGCGATCTTCAGGTTCGACGGCCAGTCGCGGGCTTCGCGCAGCGCCTGCTCCATCACGCTCATCGTGACGGGCGCGATCAGTCCGGTCCGTTCGGCGGCCTCGATGAAGGCTTCGGCTTCGACGAAGCCGCGGGTCGGCGAACGCCAGCGGGCCAGCGCCTCAAAGCCCACGAGTTCGCGGGTCGCGAGGTCGATCAAAGGCTGGAAGAAGGGGACAAACTCATTGTTCACAACGCCGTTGCGGATGTCCTCTTCGAGCTTCAGGCGCTCGGAGAGCTCACGCTCGAGCTGCTGGTCGAACCAGGCGAAGCCGTTCCGGCCGGCAGATTTGGCGGCGTAGAGCGCGACATCGCTATGGCGAAGGACGTCTTCCTCGCTCTGCGTGTTGCGGCCGATCTGGGCGAGGCCGACCGAAGCGGACGCCTGGATTTGCGCGCCGCCAACGTAAATCGGCGTGGTGAGGCGAGCGAGGATCGCCTTGGCAACCTCTTCGCCTTCGCTGGCGCTGGCGCCCTTGAGCAGGATCGCGAACTCGTCGCCGCCGATGCGGGCGCAGCATTCCGCCGCTTCCGCCGACTTGGTCATCGATTCCGCGACGTGGCGAAGAAGGTGGTCGCCGGCGAGGTGACCGTGGAGGTCGTTGACCCGCTTGAAATGGTCGAGATCGAGAAGGAGCAGGACGCCAGTCGACTTGGTCTCGAGCGCTTCCGACAGCGAGCGGACGAGCTCGCGCCGGTTGGCGAGGCCAGTCGTCGGGTCGGTATTGGCGTTGCGGTGCGCGGTGCGCTCCGCCTCGTCATAGGCCTCAAGCGCCTGTTTCAGGTCCTTCGAGCGCCGCCAGCCGAACAGGATAATCGCGCAGTTGAGGACGAATGCCACCTTGAGCGTGTCGACGGAATCCGGGAGCGGTCCGCCGAGAAACGCAGGTGGCAGGAGACGGCTTCCGAGGCCGACGAACAGCATCAATGCTGCGACGGTCGCGCAAGTCGTAATGAGGTGGCTGCTGGCTACACTGACAGCCTGATTCTTGGTTCGACGCACCCGGTCCATCCACTTTTCGCAGTTAGGCACGGGAAGGTTAATTGCAGAAAGAAGTGAAGATTATCCTACGTTGACGATCGCCGTGTGTCAGGCAGCCGCCCCGTCGCCGGCGAGCCGCTCTTCCACCAGCTGAATCGCGGTGGCGATCGCGACGTCAACGTCGAGGTCGCTGGTGTCGAGCAGGATCGCGTTTTTCGCCTGGACAAGCGGGGCCACGTCACGGTTGGAATCGCGCTCGTCACGGACGCGGATGTCGATAAGGACATCATCGTAATGCGCCGGCATGCCGCGGCTCATGAGCTCTCGGACGCGGCGCTGGGCACGGACCTCGGGCGATGCGGTGACGAACAGCTTCACCGTGGCGTCGGGAGCGATCACCGTGCCGATGTCGCGCCCATCGAGGACGGCGCCGCCCGGTTGACCGGCGAATTCCTGCTGTCGTTCCAGCAAGGCCGCACGGACCGAAGGATAAGCCGAGACGCGCGACGCGATCTTGGACACGGGCTCACTGCGCAGCTCGGCGTCCTGAGGGTCGAAACCGAGGTCACTGCAGGCGCGCAGGGCCTCGAACTCATTGTTCGGATCACCACCCCAGCGCCACAGCTTCAATGCCACCGCCCGGTAGAGCAGGCCGGTGTCCATATGCGGCAGGGCGAAATGCGTCGCGAGCGCCCGCGCGATGGTCCCCTTGCCGCTGGCGGCGGGCCCATCGACGGCAATGACGAGATTGTCGGTTCGCGCGGGGTGGCTAGCCATCTTGTTGCGGCGCTTTGACAGCGCCATATCCCTATGGCAAGGCGCGCCGCCGAACGCTGGGCGTTGCCCGCGACCAACGCATTTTTACTGGAGTTGAAACCCTCATGGTGAAGCCCGAATGGGGCACCAAGCGCACTTGCCCCAAGTGCTCGACCCGCTTTTACGATCTCGGGAAGGAAGATCCGGTCCACTGCATCGAATGCGGCACCGACTTCGTTCCGGAACCGGTCCTGAAGTCGAAGCAGCCGCTTGCTTTTGAAGCAGCCGCGCCGGTCCAGAAGGAAGCCGAGCAGGACGAAGATCTTGCTGCGGACGATCTGGCGGTGGACGAGGACGAGGAAGTCAGCGCTGACGAGGAAGTCGATCTCGAGACCGGCGACGACGACCTTGGCGTCGAGCGGCCCGGCCAGGACGACGAAAGCTAGAATTCGAGAAAGTCGCGCCTATTTTCCCGTTTCCCGACGGGAAAACATCGCCTAAGGGCGCGCAAGGATTGGGGCCGTAGCTCAGCTGGGAGAGCGTCGCAATGGCATTGCGAAGGTCAGGGGTTCGATCCCCCTCGGCTCCACCAACCTCCTGAAAACCTGAACAATTCGGCGCTTGGCTGGCAACGGCTGGGCGCCGTTCTTGTTTGTCGGGGCGGGGCTTGTCTATGACGGTGCGGTTTGGGACGGGAGTGAACGTGGCGGCGCCTGGTCAACCGGTAAAGACAGTGACGATCGTCGGCGGAGGCACCGCCGGCTGGATGACTGCGGCAGTCCTTTCGCAATGGCTGAGCCAGGTCGAAGTACGGCTGATCGAGTCCGACGAGATCGGGACGATCGGGGTTGGCGAAGCGACCATTCCGCACATCCGCAACTATATTGCCTTGGCCGGAATCGACCCGCTGAAGATGATCAGCGAAAGCAAAGCGAGCTTCAAGCTTGGCATCCAGTTCGTCGACTGGGGCGCGCCGGGCGAAACCTACATCCACGGCTTCGGCAAGATCGGCCGCGACATGTTGTGGCTGCATCCTCACCAATTGTGGCTTGCCGCACGGGCTCGCGATGCGGGCAAGGTCAGGCACTTCGACAGCTATTCGCTGAACTGCGTGGCGTGTCACCAGAACAAGTTCGCTTTCGCCGACACGCGTAACCCCAATTCGCCGGTCGCCGACCTCGACTATGCCTATCACTTCGACGCCTCACTGTTCGCACGATTTCTGCGAGCTGAGAGCGAAGCCCGCGGCGTGAAGCGGATTGAGGGTCGGATCGTCGACGTGATTCAGAATCCGGAAAACGGTTTTGTCGAGAAGGTTAGGCTGACCGACGGCCGAGAAGTCGGCGGCGAGCTGTTCGTAGACTGCTCGGGGATGCGGGCGCTGCTGATCGGCGATGCGCTGGGTAACGGCTACGAGTCCTGGAAGCAGTGGCTGTTGTGTGACCGGGCCCAGGCGGTGCCATGCGCGAGCGTTTCACCGCTGACGCCCTACACGCGCTCGACTGCGAAAAAATCGGGGTGGCAGTGGCGCATCCCGCTTCAGCACCGAATTGGCAATGGCTATGTCTACGCGTCGGACCTCATCAGCGATGAGGAAGTGGCCGAAAGCCTTCTTGCCGATCTCGACGGCGAAGCGCTTGCCGATCCTCGGCCGGTGAAGTTCGCGCCGGGGCGCAGGCTGAAGGCATGGGACAAGAATGTCATTGCGCTCGGCCTGTCGTCGGGTTTCCTGGAGCCGCTGGAATCGACCAGCATCCACCTCATCCAGACCGGCATCCACCGGATCCTTGCAATGTTCCCGGCGCAGGGTTTCGACCAGGCCGACATCGACGAATACAACCGGCAGTCGCGCTTCGAATATGAGGATGTCCGCGACTTCATCGTCGCTCACTACAAGGTGACCCGCCGGAGCGGCGATCCCTTCTGGGATTATGTCCGCGAGATGGACGTGCCCGGCAGCCTCAACGAGCGCTTCGACCTATTCCGGTCGTCAGGGCGCTTCTTCAAGCGCGGCGCGCAAGAACTGTTCGCCGAGGAGAGCTGGGTCCAGGTATTGCTCGGGCAGGGGCTCGAGATGAACCCCGACCCGGTCGCAAACTTCGTCGGCGATCCGGAGCTGTTCGAGTTCCTCGATGATGTCGCGGACACGATCGCCGAGGTCGCGGAAGGGATGCCGGACCATGGCGAGTTCGTGTCGCGTCTGCCACCAAGCACGACGGCTCAAGCCGCGCCGCAGGAAGCGCCGGTCAGCTTCACAATGAAATACGAGCGGCTGGTGCATTGAGACGTGCGTGGCTGGAAGGCCACACTAGGTCGGACTTTCCTGAACCCCAGATTGACACGTCGCCGAAAGAATCTCATTCCGACGCCACGGAGTCTTGAAATGGGCTCTGAAATGTAACCGGTTACACCGCTGCCACGGGAGAGGGGCCCAGTGACCACGATGAACAACAAGCGCCGGCTTGCGTCCGGAATTTCCACATTTGCGGTCACGGTCGCGCTTTGCGTTGCCCAGCCTGCCTACGCCCAGGCCGAATATGGCAACATCGAAGGGCACGTCGACGGCGCGAAGGCCGGAAGCCAGGTCACTGCAGTCGACAATACGACTGGCCAGAGGTCGGTCGGCACGGTCAATGCCAACGGCGATTATTCCATTCTCGGCCTCCGGCCCTCGACCTATACGGTCACCGCTGAAGGTCAGGCTCCCCAGACAACCAGTCTCCAGGTTGGCCAGTCGGTCACCGTCGATTTCGTTTCCGCGGCGCCCCCTGCGCCGGGAACTCCTGCTGGCGCCATCGTCGTTCGTGGCCGCCGCACGGCCCAGCCGACGCAAGCGCAGACGGTTGCGACCAACATCACGCCCGCGCAGATCGAGAATCTGCCCCAGAGCCAGCGCAACTTCCTCAGTTTCGCACAGCTCGCTCCGGGCGTGGCCTTGATTTCGCCGAGCGGCGCACAGCAGCTCCAGGCTGGCGCACTTGCTCCGCAAAATGCCAACATCCTCCTCGACGGCATGAGCTTCAAGAACCCGATCAACCACGGCGGTATGTTCGGGCAGAACTTCGGCGACTTCGGCAACCCCTTCCCGCAGATCGCGATCCAGGAATATCAGCTCCAGACGCAGAACTTCGGCGCCGAGAACGGTCAGTCAGCGTCCGCGCTACTCACCGCCATCACCAAGACTGGCGGCAACCAGTTCCACGGCGATGTCTTTGGCGAATGGCAGCCGCGCTCGTTCGTCGAGAAGGGGCATTTCGAGGCCACCAAGCAGCCCTACGATCGCAAGCAGTTCGGCGGCGACCTTGGCGGGCCGATCATTCCGAACACCTTGAGCTTTTATGTCGCGTTCGAAGGAACCAACCAGAAGGTCCCGCCTGGCACCTTCAACGACCTGAACGTGACGATCCCGCAGAACATCGAGGATCTGATCAACAACTCGATTTCGCGGACGTTCAAGCAGCGGTTGTACTTTGGAAAGCTGACCTGGTTTGCGTCGCCCAACGATACCGTCAATGTGATGGGCTACAAGCGCAAGCAGAGCAATCTTGCCGACTTTGGAGGTAATGCGCCGCCAGAGCATGGGCACTTCCTGCAGACCAACCAGGACCGCTACCAGTTCCAGTGGCGGCACACTGCCGGCGACTTCGTGAACTTCCTGAATGCGTCCTATGACAAGGCGAACCAGGGAACTCCGAATGTCAGTGACGGTCCTGAGTATATTCTGAAGGCGGCCGCCAACACCGGCTCGCAAGACCTCGTGCTCATGGGCGCCAATGGCTTCCAACAGAACGACACCGAGAAGTCCTGGACGATCCGCGACGACGCCACGCTTCGTCATGGGGTGCATACGTTCAAGGCCGGTGGCCAGATTGTTTTCTACAAACTGTCCCGCATCGAAGCGGCGAATACGAACGGCACCTATTTCGTCGCCAATCCTTGTCCGGCCAGCTGCACCAACTTCGACATCACGACCGCGGCGCCATTTGCCGGCCGGATCAACATCAACCCGGCTCCCGGCCTGACCGCCAAGGACACCCAGGTCGGTCTCTACATCTCCGACGAATGGAAGCCGGACGATCACTGGACGATCAACGCGGGCCTTCGCTGGGACTTCGAGAGCAATCCCAACAACAAGGATTATGTGACGCCGGCGGCGATCGCCGCCGCGCTTCGCAATTATCCGGGTTGGGCCGCGCGCGGGATCGATCCCGAGGATTACATTTCCGACGGCCACAACCGGAAGCCGTTCTATGGCGAGTTCCAGCCAAGGCTCGGCGTTGCCTATGACGTTCATGGCGACAAGGACACGGTGATCTTCGGCGGTGCTGGCCGCTACTACGATCGCAACCTGTTCATCCAGGGCGTGATCGAGCAGCAGCAGAACGCCAACACGGTCATCACCGTCGATCTGGCGGCTGCCTGCAGCGGTGGATCACCCCCTGCTTACTGCCACGATCCTGAAGCGCTGCGGACCTTCGCAGCAAGCCAGGGCTTCTCCGGTGGCGCAGTCTGGGTTCTCCCGAACAAGGTCAAGATGCCCTATTCGGACCAGTTCGATCTGGGAATCCGCAAGCGGTTCGGAAGCAGCGGCATCACCGCGACGGTTACCTATAGCCACGTGGAATCGCACAACATCTCGATGTTCGGGCGCGCCAACTTCTACGAAAATGGCTGGTACACGCTCATCAGCACTCCGACCGGATGTTCGAACGGCGGAGACCAGTGGATCATCGACTTTACGCCGAACGGCCCGTTCCCGAACTGCGCGGCCAACATTGCCCAGCTCCCGGGTTTCAACGGCAAGCTCAACCGGGGCCTCAACAACGGCCGCGCAAAGCTCGATGCCCTGTTCGTGCAAATCGAGAAGCCGTTCACCGAGGCGTCGACCTGGGGCTTTACCCAGGCGATCACGATCCAGAACGCGCGCAGCAACGTCCCGATGGAGCTTAACAGCGACGAGATGTTCAATGCTCCGGCGTTTGGGACCTATGGCTGGAACCGCATCAACGGCGTACCGAAATGGTCGTCGGTGACGACTGGGATCTGGCGGGCGCCGCTTGGGATCACCCTGTCAGGTACCCTGTCGCTTAACTCGGGTCCGGCGTTCGGCAACATCGTTGCGCCGTGGAACGGTCTGACCGGACCGGTTCCGGTGGGTGCATGCTGCTTCGGCAACTTCGGTGGCCCGCTCTTCCCGAAGAAGGACATCGCTTACAAGCGGCTCGACGTCCGCGTCGCCAAGACCTTCAAAATGCCTTGGGGCCACGAAGCGACGATCGACTTCGCCGCGTTCAACGTCTTCAATTGGCTGAACCGGACTTATTCGACCTGGGGTGCCGGTGGTGGCAACCCGCCGCCGCTCACCGAGAATGGGCAGGTCGCGAACGACCAGCGCCAGTTCCAGGTTGGGCTCAAGTACAAGTTCTGATCGGTTCAAAAGTGCTACGGGAGGGGGGCGGAAACGTTCCCCTCCTTTCTTTTTGGGAATTCGCGTGAAACCTGAGCTTCGACGTTTTGGGACGAGCCAGAGTCCCGTCGTCGTGATCGATGAGTTCAGTGGCGATTGGGAGGCCGTAGCGCGCCTGGCCGATGCGCTTGCGCCATTCCCGCGCGTGGCCGAGCACAGCTATTATCCCGGAGTGCGCCGCGTGATCTCGAGGGCCGATGCGGAGGCGGACGCCTATGTCGAGCGCACCTGCCGGGACGCGGCCCAGTTCATCGCTGGTGCCTTCGATGTGGAGGGTTTCGAGCTGGTCGAAGGGAGCTTCTCGATCGTGTCGTCGCAGCCGTCGGACCTGCAGCCGGCGCAGCGGGCACCGCACTTCGATTCCACCGATCAGAAATATTATGCGCTGCTGCATTATCTGCGCGTTCCTGAAGGGACGGGCACGGCCTTTTATCGCCAGCGCGCGACAGGCATCGAGCGCGTGACTGAGCACAATGTCGATGCTTTCGTGGCGACTGCTCGTTCCGCTGCGGCAGCTCTGCCAGCGGACGCCGGTTACATTGTCGATTCGGATGAATCCTACGAACAGATCGGCGCAATCGAGGCGGTGCCCGACCGGATGCTGATCTACCAGGGCAGCCTGCTTCACTCGGGCATCATTTCGAAGGGCATGAAATTCAGCGCCGACCCTCGCGAAGGGCGACTCACTGCCAACCTGTTCGTTCGAGGGCATTGAGATGCGAATGCTGACCGCAGCGGCCTTTTCGGTAGTGCTTGCCGCCGCCTCGGCTGGCGCCCAGCAGCGCACCTACATAAACCCGATCGACATCGATTATCGCTACAATTGGGAAGAGACCAATGCGGGCATCAGCTACCGCACCGGCGCCGACCCGGCGATCGTCCGGCACAAGGGCGCTTACTATCTCTTCGAAACCTTGGCCGATGGTTATTGGCGGTCGACCGACCTCATGCACTGGACGTTTATCACGCCAAGCATGTGGCCCAACCAAGGGATCGTGGCACCGGCAGTGGCGTCGGATGGCGACCGGCTGATCATCTGGCCCTCGACCTCGTTCACGCGCCCCAACTCGATCTATGTCTCCACCGCTCCGGAGTCCGGCAAGCTCGACTTTCTCGTACGCTCCATTCCGGCCCCGCCGCACGCCGAGGACGACAAATATCCCGAGAAGATGAAGCCGGACGCGATCCCGCCGGGGCCGTGGGATCCGGGCCTGCTGAAGGATGACGACGGCCGCTGGTACCTTTATTGGGACAGCAGCAACGTCTGGCCGATCTACGGGATCGAGATCGCGTTCGAGGACGGCAAGCTAATCTACAAGGGCGATCCGACGCCGCTGGTTCTGCTTCATCCCGAGCAGCATGGGTGGGAGCGTTTTGGGCAGGATCACAGCGGGCTGCTTGCTAACGGTCAGCCGACCAAGCCCTATGTCGAGGGCGCCTGGATGACCAAGCTCGGCGGGCGGTACTACCTGCAATACGGAGCGCCCGGTACCGAGTTCAACGTCTACGCTAATGGCACATACGTATCCGACCAGCCGCTCGGGCCTTACAAGTATGCCGACTACAACCCGATCGCCTACAAACCTGGCGGGTTCGTCCACGGCGCCGGGCACGGTTCGACGTTCCAGGACAATTACGGGAACTGGTGGAACACGGGGACGCCGTGGATCGGCTATAACTGGACGTTCGAGCGGCGGATCAACATGTTTCCCGGCAAATTCTACGCCGATGGGCAGATGGCGTTTTCGGCGCGCTTCGGCGACTTCCCGCAATATGTGCCGACGAACCAGGTCGACGATCCCGACGGCCTGTTCACCGGGTGGATGCTGCTATCCTACCGCAAGCCGGCGAGCGCTAGCTCGACGATGGGTGAGTTTGCGGCGCCCCGGGTGACGGACGAGAATCCGCAGTCCTTCTGGGTTGCGGCTGAAAACAAGCCCGGGGAAACGCTGACGGTCGATCTCGGCAAGATCGATACCGTGCGAGCGGTCCAGGTAAACTTCGCAGATTACAAGTCCGGGCGGTTCAATGACGCGCCGGACATTTACACCGAGTTCGAGCTGCAGGGATCTGCCGATGGCCAGACTTGGGCGAGGATCGCGCAGACCGAGTCGCCACGCCGCGACCGGCCGAATGCTTATTTCGAGCTAGCCCAGCCGGTGCGCGCGCGCTTCATCCGCTACGTCCACGGGCATGTCGGCGCAGCAAACCTCGCGATTAGCGATATCCGTGTATTCGGAAGCGCGGATGGCCGCGCTCCTGCGATGCCAGGCAGTGTCGTTGGCCAGCGCCACTTTGACCAGCGCGACGCGACGATCCGTTGGGCGAGGGTGCCGAACGCGGTCGGTTATAACATCCGCTTTGGCATTCGCCCGGACCGGTTGACGCTGACGCACCAGCTGTGGGCGGACGAGCTGGGCAATGGCGCGACGTTGAAAAAGGAACTGCGCTCTCTGAACTCGGGCGTGCCTTATTGGGTCGCGATCGAAGCGTTTAACGAAAGCGGCGTGTCAAAGCTTAGCCGCGTTCGCCAGGTCCGCTAGCCAGCCACCCGCCGGTGAACCCGGCGCGCTGGAGTCCCCGGCGAATGGCGGGTACCCGCCGCATGAATCGCCAGATGAAATCGTCGCGATAGTTCGCGGCTTGCAAGATGATCGGCCCCTGATCGATGCCAAGATAATCCTTGGCGACCCATCCGTGTTTCGGATCGACGCTTCCGGTTTCGAGCTTGGCATCCGCGTAGGTAAAGCTCGGGTTGAAGCTATCCTTGAAGCCGTAGCGGTCGAACACCCCGCGCTGCTTGAGCATCTCCTCGGCGCAAGGGATTACGATCTCCGGCGCGAATGGCAGCGCCCCGAGGGCCGCCGACGCCGTCAGGGTTCCATCGTCGCGTCCATCCGGTTCGCCGATTGGGCCGCGCGCGGAATAGCCAAAGAACTGTCGCATCTGGCCGTTGAATTGGCGTTGGAAATCGCCGGGTCCGTCGCAGGCGGCCAGACCCCACATGCGCTTGGAGTAGCCTTGCCATCCCATCGGATTGGCGGCGCAATAGCCCCAGTTCGCGTAAGTCTCCCGGCGACTATTTTCGAAATAGTCGAAGCCAGCCTGGCGCATCACCGCGTCCCGAATGCCGCGGTAGTCGACGAAGATCTGGCTGTACTGACCAGGAAACAGGGGCGCGAAGGCGATCCGCCGTGTCTGCCCCTCGCCACGCCAAAAGGAAGGATAGGTCGCGGTCCACTGCTCCCACAAATCGTCCGGGCCCGGGTGCGTCGGAGAGCCCAAGGCGAGGATGTTGACGCACATGCCTTCGTTGAACCCGACCCAATTGGCCGCGATCAGGCCCTGGCCGGGATGCCAGCCCATCGAGATGGCCTTGCGGCCATCGGACCGGAAGAAATCCCATTCAGCGCGCTCATAGAGATCGCTGGCGAGCTTGCGGATCTCCCGCTCGGCCGGATTGTCTCGGTCGTAATATTGGCCCGCGAACAAAGCGCCGAGCAGCAGCAAGGTGGTGTCGACGCTCGACAGCTCGACGTCCTTGAACCGAGTGCCGGTTTCCATGTCGAGGAAGTGGTAGAAGAAGCCTTTGTAACCGGCCGTGCCCGTGGGCGCAGGGCCCTGCGGCGCGTTCCACAAGAAGCGCAGGGTGGTGAGAGTGAGGTTACGGGCCTCGGCGCGTGAGCACCAACCGCGTTCGGCGCCGATGGCATAGGCCGGGAGGGCAAATCCAACAGCCGCGATGCTACAGAAGGAGGGGGTCGGCCAGCGGTCGGGAACGAGCCCGTTCTTGCGGTTCACCGTGTCCCAAAACCATTGGAAGGTACGCTTTTCGATGTCTGTGTAGGACGCGGGCAGGGCAGGGCGTTGCGCCAGCACGCGGGGCGCCCACGCGCTGCTGGTCGCAACAATAGCCGTCGCCTTTATCAAATCGCGGCGATTCAGGATCATTCTTAGGCTCCGGTGGTGTCGCGGATCACAAGCTCTGGCTTGTGCAATTCATCGCCGGGGCTGTCCGTTCCGCCCAGGATTTCGAGAAGGCGCTCGACCGCCCGCTGGCCAAGCTCGGCGATGCGGACACGAACGGTGGTGATGCCCAGGTGCTGAGCGAGCGGAATGTCGTCGAAACCAGCAACGGCGACGTCTTCAGGGACTTTTACTCCGGCTTTGCGAAGCGCTTCGTAAGCGCCGATGGCCATATTGTCGTTGGCAGCAAAGATCGCGTCGAACGACGCGCCTTTCGACAGCAGGCTTTCGACGGCTCGAGCACCGGACTCCTCGTAAAAGTCGCCCTGAAGCACCTCGAGTTGCACGCCCGGTTCTGCTGCGAGCCTATCGGTGAAGGCGTCGGCGCGCTCCTTGGCGTCGATGTTTCCCATCGGGCCGGCGATGTGGACGATCCGCCGCCGTCCCAGCGCCAGCAGATGTTCGGCGACCGCGACCGCACCGGCGGGATTGTCGAGATGAATCCCGGCGCGGTCCGCTGCCGGCGCGCGAGTATTGATCAGCAAAGTCGGAAGCCCAGCCGGAAGCGCATCGACCAGATCCTGGTCACGTACGTGAGGCGCCATCAACAGGAGGCCGTCGACTCGGCCACGCATGGCACGCAGGACCGCGGTGCTGCCGTGAGTCTCCGGGTGCATGTTCGACAGGAGCAGGAAATAGTCGCGGGCGCTTGCAACATCGTCCATGCCGCGCACAATCTCCGAGAAGAACTCGCCGTGAAGCGCCGGGAGGACGACTCCGATCGCGTTGGTTTTTGCTAGGCTCAGACTCCGGGCGCCGGCATGCGGGACATAGCCGAGCTCGCGTGCGGCTTCCTCGACCCGGGCGCGGGTTTCCTGGCTGACGTTGTCGAGGCCGTTCAGCGCTCGCGACACGGATGCGACCGAGACCTCCGCCCGGCGGGCGACATCACGGATGGTCGCGTGTCCCATGTCTCTCCTATCGGCAGCAATTGCGCGAAAAGTCACGCGCTGGCAGATTGCATTTGCTCGGGACGTTCGTCATGTAACCGGTTACATCGGTGGTCAAGCGCGTCGCGCCGATCCAATTATTTTGGAATCACTTCCCCAAGGGGAGGCCGGCATTAGAGGGGTAGCCATGCAAGACATGCGCATTTCGCGGCGTGCCGCACTGATCGGCGGAGGCGCTGCCGCAGCCTGGTTGGCGAGTCCCGTGCGCGCGCTCGTCCAGGCGGCGGCAAAAGCTGCCGTTCCGGCGTTTGTCGACGATCTCATCGGGCGCATGACGCTGGAGGAAAAGGCCGGGCAGCTTCAGCTTATGGCATCGGCCTGGGGCGGCGGCATCGCGACGGCGCTCAACCCACCGAGCGAAGGATCGAGCTTCCCGCAGCAGACTGAAGAGGCGCGTCAGGGTCAGCTTACCGGCGTGTTCAATGGCAATGGCGCGCGCATGGCGCGGATCCTGCAGACTGCTGCGGTCAAAGAATCCCGGCTGAAGATTCCGATGATCTTTGGCGCCGACATCATTCACGGCCATCGGACAATCTTCCCAGTTCCTCTGGCGGAAGTCGCGAGTTTCGAGCCTGACCTGGCTCGTCGAACCGCCGAAGCCGCGGCGTTTGAAGCCGCCGGCGCTGGCATCGACTGGACCTTCTCTCCGATGGTCGACGTCGCTCGCGATCAGCGCTGGGGCCGGGGGGTCGAGGGTGGCGGCGAGGACGTCTTGCTCGGACGCCTGTTCGCTGCTGCACGCGTCCAGGGATTTCAGGGGGCGGACTTGAAGTCGACCGAGCACATGATGGCCTGCATCAAGCATTTCGCGGCCTACGGCGCGGCGGAATCGGGCCTCGACTACAATACGGTCGACATGTCTCAGGAGCGGCTCCGCGAGGTCTACCTGCCGCCGTACAAGGCCGGATTCGATGCCGGTGCAGGCTCAGGCATGGCGTCGTTCAACGAGATCAATGGCGTGCCGTCGACCGGCAACCACTGGCTGATGAGCGATTTGCTACGCGGCGAATGGGGTTTCCAGGGCTTTATCGTCTCGGACTATACCGGCGACGAGGAGATGATCCTGCACGGCTTCGCCAGGGATGGCCGCGACGCGGCGCGCCTCGCCTTGCTCGCCGGCGTCGATATGAGCATGCAGAGCGGTCTCTATCGCCAGCATCTGCCCGACCTGGTTCGCAAGGGTGAGGTGCCGGAAGCCGTGCTCAACCAGTCGGTCCGCCGGGTGCTTGCGGCGAAGGCGATGCTCGGTCTGTTCGACGATCCCTTCCGCCGCATCGACGAGAAGCGCGAAAGCGCGCGCTCGCTGCTTCCAAAGACACGGGCGCTTGCGCGCGAGTCTGGGCGCAAGGCGATCGTGCTGCTGAAGAATGAAGGCGACCTCTTGCCGCTGCCGCGTTCCGGCAAGAAGATCGCGCTGATCGGTCCGTTCGCGAGCGGCCAGCACGACCTGGTCGGCCCGTGGGTGGTCTATGGCGACGACGCCAAGGCCATCGATCTCGCCACTGGCGTCCGCAGTGCGCTAGCCGACAAGAATGGCGTCATCGCCGCGCAAGGTTCGGGCGTCGAGGAGCCGCTGCCTGGTGGCATCGAACAGGCGGTCGCCGCCGCGCGTCAGGCCGACATCGTCGTCCTCGCCATTGGCGAACATGCTGGCATGTCGGGCGAGGCCCAGTCGCGAACCGAAATCCTCGTGCCCGAACCGCAGCAGGCGCTGGCCGAGGCCGTCGCCGCAGTCGGCAAGCCGGTCGTGGTCGTGCTCAAGCATGGCCGCGCGCTCGCGCTGGAAGGCGCGGTCGCCAATGCGCAGGCGATCCTCGCCACCTGGTTCCTTGGGACCGAGACCGGCAATGCGATCGCCGATGTCCTCTTCGGCGCTTACGGCCCGTCCGGCCGGCTGCCTGCGAGCTTCCCGCGTGCCTCGGGCCAGGAGCCATATTATTACGCGCACAAGACCACCGGCCGTCCGAACCCGCCCGGACCGCTGCAGCCGTACAAGGCGCATTTCCGCAATATCCCGAACAGCGCCCTTTATCCGTTCGGTCACGGTCTGACTTATGGGAAGATCGAATATGCCGAACTCACTCTCGGCTCGCCGACGCTGGCGATGAATGGCCAGATCACCATCAGCGCGCGCATTACCAATCGCGGCACGCGCGCGGCCGAGGAAGTCGTGCAGCTCTACACGCACGACCGCACCGGCAGCGTCACTCGCCCGATCCGAGAGATGAAAGCCTTCCGGAAGCTAGCGCTTGCGCCCGGTCAGTCGGACGTTGTGACATTCACGCTGCGGTCGAGCGACCTTGCTTTTTACGGATTGCAAAACCGCCTTACGGTCGAGCCCGGCACGTTCGATGTGTGGATCGCGCCTTCAGCCGAAAGCGACGGAGTGCACGGCAGTTTCGACCTGGTCGCTTAGGCTGCTTCGCCCGCCAGCTCGCGCACGATCCGGTTGTGCGTTCCGCGCCGGAACGGGCTGAACAGCATCGCGACTGCGGATAGCGCCAGGAACAGCATCGGCACGAGAGCCACTGTGTGGCGCATGGTCGCCAGCACGTCCGCGCTCTGCTGGACGTTGGCGACGTATCCGGCCGAAGCGAAGGTCCAGCCGAGGATGAGGGTCGCGATGCCGATGCCAATCCGTTGCAGCAGCGCGGCTACCCCGAACACCGCGCCTTCGACGTGGAGCCCGGTTTCGAGCTCGCCATATTCGATCGTGTTCGGAAGCATCGCCCAGAAAGTGAAGTGCAGGCCGACGACGATCGTTTGAACGATGACCAGGAATACCTGCATTCCGAATGGCGTGTCGATGTTCGCGACGGCGAAAATCGAAAGAGCGAGCATCGCGAGGCTTGTCGCGAGGAGCCACAAGGCACGAAGGCCCATGTAGCGTCCGACCAGCATCCACAGCGGTATCGCAATAGCACTGACGACGCCCATCGAGGCGAGCGCCAGCTGGCCGGCTTGCGGGTCGTTGAGCAGATATTTGAAATAATAGAGAACGGATTTGCCGAGCACGGTGACGGCGACGATCATCGACAGCATTGCCGCATTGAGCACCACGAAGGCGCGATTGCGGGCCAGGCTTATGAGCGTTGCTCCGAGGCTCGCTGGGGGAGGGCGATCGATCTGCCCGCAGTCGCGGTAGGTGACGCCGACTAGCAACAGGATGGCCGAGGCCAGAATGGCGAAAATCACTGCGGCACCGAAATAGGTCTGAGCTGCAGTTGAGCCCGTGAGCCAGCTTCCGATGGGCGCCGTGCCCAGCGCGATTGCCACTTGGGCGGCCGTTCCGAACAGCATGCGGGAGCCCGCAACAAAGGCTCGGTCACCGCCGTCCGGGCTGACCCTGGCGGACATCGCCAAATAGGGGACATTGACCGCGGCATAGGCGGAGCGGAACAACAGATGTGCGAAGAACAACGCGGCGAGCGCCCAAAAGCCGGTGCCGAGTGGCGGGAGGTAAGCGAGCACGAAGGTTAGGCCGAGCGGAATCCCGCCCGCAGCGACCAAGGCGCCATAGCGGATCTTCGCCTGCTTCCGGTCGACAAGGATGCCGACCACGAAATTGGCAATTCCGTCCCAAACGGAGGCGAGTCCATATCCGATTCCGGCAAGACCAATCGGCAGGCTCACTGCGTCCGTGTAGTAGAACAGCAGGAAGAGCATGACGCTTTGCCAGTAGAGATTGAACGCGAAGTCCCCGAAAGCGAACAGCAGCAGGCGTGGCTTCGACGGGCGACTCATCACCCGGGTCTTAGTGGCCCCGCTCAGCAATGAAACGGGTCGTGCGCTTCCGGGATTTTGGCGCAGGACGAGGCGGCGGCGTCAGGGTCACGTTTCGGATGCAATTATCGAAACCGATCCAATCGATCCTCGGACCGCGTTTCCCGGCATTGCGGTTGCACAGCTGGATCCGCCAATTCGGCGGATCTTTCTTGCGCACGAATTTCAGCGCGCGGTTCATCGCGCCCTTCTGCTGGTCCATGCAGTGAGCATTCCAGCGACAGACGAATCCGATGTTGAGAATCACCGGATCATAAAGGGGGGCTGGGCCAGCGTCGGCGCCGCTCGCCGCGGACACGGTCAGCAAGGTTGCGGCGGCGAGCTTCCAGCGCATCGCCTATCCCACTGTCAAAGTTGCGATTTTATCGCAAGTACTCGACGTCATGGCGGCAACCATTTCCATAGTCATGTGGTATCGCAGCCAAAATCCCAATTCATGGTTAACGCGACCCTGCTGCCCTAGTGTATTGACACTATAATACACTATCGCGTATCGTCCGGCCGACAGGGAGGACAGACTTATGTATTCTCAACAAGAGCTCGACGACGCCGTTGCCGCTGGAGTGATCAGCGCCGACGCCGCCGACGCGCTTCGTTCCCATATCGAAAGTCAGCGCTCGCTTAGCATTCCCGATGAAGAGCAGTTCCGCCTCATCACGGGATTCAACGATATATTCGTATCAATTGCTGCAGCCATTCTGCTTTTCGCGGTCGGCTGGATCGGACAGTGGATCGGTCAGCAAAGCAACCTGGTCATCACCGACGACGGCGGCACGGGCCCGAGCTTTCTTGCTCCGCTTGCGGTTGCTGGGACATCGTGGGGACTTGCCTTATTCTTCACGGCCAAGCGGCGCATGGCGCTGCCGTCGATCATCCTGCTCCTCGCCTTCGTCGGTGCGGTGCTTGCGACCAGCGCATTCCTGCTGGTGCAGATCGTCGGGCCTGATCGCTTCGACAATAACGACAACGAACTGATTCCGGCCCTCATCGGCGGTGCCAGCGCGGCAATTGCCGCCGGCGCAGCCTGGCTTCATTGGCGCAAGTTCCACGTGCCGATTACGGTTGCCGCAGGTGCAGCCGCCGTCGCCGGTCTGTTCCTTGCCATCGTCGTTGGCATCGTTCAGCCGCATGACAGCGAAGCAGCCAAGAATTTGATCCTGAGCTTCGTCCTGTTGCTCGGCATTGGCGTGTTCCTGTTTGCGATGTGGTGGGATTCATCGGACCGCGCGCGCGTCACTCGCCGTTCGGATGTCGCCTTCTGGCTGCATCTGCTGGCGGCACCGATGATCGCTCACCCGATCTTTTCGCTGATGGGCCTCAACAGCGGCGCGGTGAACACAGGCGAGGCGCTGGCTGTCGTCGGCCTCTACGTACTGTTCGGCCTGACGGCGCTGGCGATCGACCGTCGCGCGCTGCTCGTCTCGGCCCTGGCCTATGTGCTCTACGCGCTGACCGAGTTGTTCAAGCAGTTCGGCGCGGTCGAGCTCAACATCGCACTGACGGCGCTGGTGATTGGCTCGGCTTTGTTGCTGCTATCGGCCTACTGGCACCAGGCGCGGAAGCTGGTGGTCATGCGCCTGCCTTCGAACCTGCAGGCTCGCTTGCCGAACCTCGATCGCCCGGCGGCGGTTACCCTACCAGCCGCATGAGGCGGCGCTCGAGCGGGGCCAGAACTCCAGCGAGTTCATGGCCCCGCTTCAGCACCTGACCATGCTCGCTAACGAGCGCGAACGCCCCTTGCTTCTGCCGAAGCGAGGGGTGTTTCTCTATGCGGATTTCGGGACGCTCTGAGTGCCGGCGATAAGCCGCGAAAATCGACACGTCTGGATCGATGCGGAGCGCATAATCGCGCCAGTGCCCGGCTGCGACCATGCGGCCATAGAGATCCAGAATCCGGGTGAGTTCCTTGCGATCGAAACTGACGATCGGGCGCCGGTCCCAGGTACTGGGAAACGGCGCGATGACGCTCAAGCGCTTTTGACCTTTGGCTGAGCCTGTCGCGGCGCCTTCAGCGCCAGCAGTTCCTTGCGGAGCGCGTCGATCTCATCCTCGAGCTCGGTGAGCTTGGCTCGAACCGGATCGACGTCTTCGCCGCACGGAGTCCCGTACGGCATGAAGCCCGGGCTGTAGTGAACGACGTCGATTGGCACCGGCTTGGCCGGGATACCGACGACGGTCTGTCCTGGAGCAACATCCTTGGTGACGACGGAATTCGCGCCGATCTTGGCGCCTTCGCCGATCTCGATTGGACCAAGGATTTGGGCGCCCGAACCAATCACAACGCCGTTGCGAAGCGTCGGATGCCGCTTGCCGCCGACGCCGGTCGTCGGATTCGTGCCACCCAGGGTCACGTGCTGGTAGATCGTGACATCGTCGCCGATGTCGGCGCTCTCGCCAATGACGCTGAAGCCGTGATCGAGGAAGAACCGCTGGCCGATCTTGGCGCCGGGATGGATGTCGATGCAGGTGAGGAACCGCGAGAAATGGTTCACCAGCCGGGCCAGGAAGTAGAGATGCCCCTCCCACAACCAGTGCGCGACGCGGTGAAGGGCCAGCGCGGTGACTCCCGGATAGAACAATACGTCCCAGCGCGAACGCGCCGCGGGATCGCGCGACTTTACGGAATCGAGATAGGCGATGAGACCCGACTGCATGGCGCACAATCTATGTCGCGGCTGTTGGAAATTCCAGCCGAGGCGAACATCTGTGCCATCGTGGAACCTTGCGAAGGGTCCGAGCGTCCGGCACATCGCGCCTGATACGGGGGAGTCAGATCATTCTACCGAGCATCATCAACGACCCTTCGGTGCTCGTCCCGTTCATCCTGATCGGGTTCGCGGCGCAATTGGTCGATGGGGCGCTCGGCATGGCCTACGGGCAGATTTCGAGCACCCTATTGGTCAGCATGGGCGTCCCCCCTGCCATGGCGTCGGCCGGAGTTCATACCGCAGAGACCTTCACCACTGCGGTCTCGGGGATCAGCCACACCGCGCACCGCAACGTGGACTGGAAATTGTTCACGCGGTTGGTGGTGCCGGGAGTGATCGGTGGGGTCCTTGGGGCCTACATCCTGACGTCGGTCGACGCATCGGTCGCGAAGCCCTTCGTGCTGGTCTACCTGACCGCGCTCGGGCTCTACCTCTTCTACCGCGGCGTAATGCATCGGCACACCGAGCGGCGTCCCAAGATCGTTTCGCCGCTCGGACTCGTGGGCGGCTTCCTCGATGCCGCCGGCGGGGGAGGCTGGGGCGGAATCGTGACGTCCAACCTGCTCGTCCAGGGCAGCAACCCGCGCAAGACGATCGGCACCGTCAACACCGCCGAGTTCTTCCTGACGGTCACGATATCGGCGACCTTCCTGGCGACGCTTGGGTGGCAGGCATTCACGACGGCCACCGTTGGCTTGCTGATCGGCGGCGTCTGCGCGGCGCCCTTCGGGGCGTGGATCGCGAAGCGGGTAAACGCCGACACATTGCTGACGTTCGTCGGCGCCCTGCTGACGGTGGTCAGCTGCTACGGGCTGTATCGCGCACTGGCATAAATCGAGACATCCGATTACAGCTGGAATTGTAATTGGAAGGATCGATGACAGTCCATCTGCCCACCATCAAGCAGCTGCAGTACCTGGTCGCGCTCCGACAGCACGGCCATTTCGGCAAGGCGGCCGACGCCTGCTTCGTCACCCAGTCGACCATGTCTGCCGGCTTGCGTGACCTCGAAACCTCGCTTGGTATCGTCCTGGTCGAGCGCAATCGGCGAATCGTGCGCTTCACCGCGCTCGGCGAAAAGGTCGCCGACAAGGCGGTCCGCGTCCTGCGCGAGGCGGAGGAGCTTGCCGAGCTCGCTCGTGCCGAGGGCAAGCCGCTGCACGGTGAGTTGCGGATGGGGGTCATCCCGACCATCGCGCCCTTCCTGCTGCCGGTAATGCTGCCGCGGCTGCGCAAGGAATGGCCGAGCCTCAAGCTCTACCTTCGCGAAGAGACCAGCCAGGCGGCGTGCGATGCCCTCCATCGCGGGCAGCTCGACTGCGTGCTGCTCGCGCTGCCGTACCCGTGCGGTGATGTGGAATCGGAAATGCTGATCGACGACCGCCTGTTCGTCGCATTCCCGGACGGTGAGGCGCCGCAGGGCAGCACCGTCGAAGTGGATGCGCTCGACGAAAACCGCATGCTGCTGCTCGAGGACGGGCATTGCCTGAAGGACCACGCGCTGTCGGCCTGCAACCGGCCCGACCTGCGCGCTCACGCCGCGATGATGGGCACCTCGCTCCACACGCTGGTACAGATGGTGGACAATGGCCTCGGCGTGACGTTCGTCCCTTCAATGGCGATCGAAGCCGGGATCCTCGACGGCACCAGCGTGTCAGCCAAGCCGCTTCGGTCGGATCATGGCTTCCGTCGCGTAGCGCTCATCTGGCGTCGCTCGAGCCCGCGCGAAAACGAATTCCGCCTGCTTTCGGCGACCCTCCGTCGAATCATCGGCGGACTCGTGCCCGCTACCGAAGAAAAAACGTTAGAGCCGGCCTAACCCCCGCCTGCCGCGGCGCCCTAGGGGAGTGGGGAGGGCTGGGGCGCCGCGGCCGAAACGCTCGAGTTATTTGGCCGGTTCGAGCTGCCGCTCGGACGCCGTGCTCCGGGCGGTATTGGTGTCTAGATCGAAGCGGTCGGCGTTCATGACCTTGGTCCACGCTTTCACGAAGTCGCGGACGAACTTATCCTGCCCGCCCTTCTGAGCGTAGATTTCGGCCACTGCGCGCAGCTCTGCGTTGGATCCAAAAATGAGGTCCGCGCGCGTTCCACGCCAGCATTCACCGCCATTTTTGCGATCGCTGGCAACATATTCTTCATCGTTGCTGCCCTCGACCGCCTTCCAGACGTTGGTCATGTCGAGCAGGTTGACGAAATAATCGTTCGTCAGCTGACCCGAGCGCTTGGTGAAATGGCCGTGGCCGCGCTCGCCATGGTTGGCGCCGAGCACCCTGAGGCCGCCGATCAGGACGGTCATCTCGGGCACTGAAAGGCCAAGCAGGCTGGCGCGGTCGAGCATCATCTCCTCGGTCTTCACCGCCAGCTTCTTCTTGCCGACATAGTTGCGGAAAGCGTCGGCCTCGGGCTCGAGCACCGCGAAGCTTTCGACGTCGGTCTGCTCGGCGGTCGCGTCGCCGCGCCCGCCGACGAACGGCACGTTGGTGGCGCCCGCCTTCTCCAGGCCGACAACACCGCCGAGCACGATCGCGTCGGCCATGCTGAGGTTGCCGCGGAGGCCGTCGAGCGTGTCGAGCACCTTCTTTAGTTCGGCCGGCTCGTTGACATCCCAATCCTTCTGGGGAGCGAGACGGATGCGGGCGCCATTGGCCCCGCCGCGATGGTCGGACTTGCGATAGGTCGAGGCCGATGCCCAGGCCGTCTTTACCAGCTGGCTGACGGTCAGGCCGCTGTCTGCGATCTTCTGCTTTACCGCACTTACGTCAGCGTCCGACGGCTTGGTGCCGGCCGGGACCGGGTCCTGCCAGATCAGGTCTTCCGAGGGCACTTCCGGGCCGAGGTAACGGACCTTCGGACCCATGTCGCGGTGGGTCAGCTTGAACCACGCGCGGGCGAAAGCGTCCTTGAACGCTTCGTGATCGTTCCGGAACTTCTCGCTGATCGCGCGGAATTCGGGATCGCGCTTCAGTGCCATATCGGCGGTCGTCATCATGGTCGGGACCTTTTTGTTCGGGTCCCAGGCCGCCGGGGCCATGTCCTCTTCTTTCTGATTGATTGGCTGCCACTGATTGGCGCCGGCCGGTGACTGCACCAGCTCGTAATCATAGTCGAACAGGAGGCGGAAATAATTGTCCGTCCACCTGTCGGGCGTGTTCGTCCACGCGCCCTCGATGCCGCTGGTCACGGTATGCTCACCGATGCCGCCGCTCTCATGGCCGCTGACCCAGCCGAAGCCCTGCGCAGCCAGATCGGCGCCGGACGGCGCAGCCCCCAGAAGTGAGGCGTCGCCATTACCGTGCGCCTTGCCGAACGTATGGCCGCCAGCCGTCAGTGCGACGGTTTCCTCGGCATCCATCGCCATTCGAGCGAAGGTTTCCTTCATGTCGCGGGCCATGCCCTCGTCGTCATGCGGATTGCCCTGAGGACCTTCGGGATTGACGTAGATGAGGCCCATCTGAATCGCGGCGAGCGGACCTTCGAGCACCTCGAGGCCATGCTCGGGGGCGATGCGGGTCTGGACGCCCTGGTTGACCCATTTGTCTTCCGAGCCCCAGTAGATATCACGCTCTGGCTCGAACACGTCGGATCGGCCGCCGCCGAAGCCGAATACCGGTCCGCCCATGCTTTCGATGGCGACGTTGCCGGCCAAGATGAAGAGGTCGGCCCAGCTGATGTTGTTGCCGTACTTCTGCTTGATCGGCCACAGCAGGCGGCGGGCCTTGTCGAGGTTGCCGTTGTCCGGCCAGCTATCGAGCGGGGCGAAGCGCTGCTGCCCGCTGTTAGCGCCACCGCGCCCATCCGCGGTGCGGTACGTACCAGCGGCATGCCAGGCCATGCGGATGAAGAAGGGACCATAGTGCCCATAGTCGGCCGGCCACCACGGCTGGCTGTCGGTCATCAGCGCGGTGAGGTCGTTCTTCAGACCCTGATAGTCGAGATTCTTAAAGGCTTCGGCATAATCGAAGTCGTCGCCGAGAGGGTTGGTCGCGCCGTTGGGATTGAGGATTTCGGTTGCCAGCATCTCCGGCCACCAGTCCTTGTTGGTGCGGCCAAGGAGAGCGCGAACACCGCCGTCGCCATGCCCCATCGGGCAGCCGCCCATCTCACCGGTCTTCGCGTCCATAACCTGCCACTCCTCAGATAGCTGTTCGATCCTGCCCTAGGCCTGAGGAGGAAGCAGCGGAAACGAGGAAAGTTCGTCAGTGAAAGTCGGAAAATCGATAACTGGAGCCCACCAAGGGCTTAGTCCATGTGACGAAGGCCAGTTCTTAGATAATCGTAGCCGGTGACGCAGGTCAGCGCGGCCGCGGCCCACAGGCTGATGACGCCCACCGCGTGTACCCACGGCTGTCCCGGGACAGCACCACCAAGAATCAGCGCCCCGAGGGAGACGAGCTGGAAGGTAGTCTTCCACTTGGCCAGGCGGCTGACGGGGACCGAGACCTTTAGCTCAGCCAGGAATTCGCGGAGGCCGGAGACGATGATTTCGCGAAGCAGGATGATCAGCGCCGGGATGATGTTGAAGTCCTGGATGATCGGAGCATCGCCGTCAGCTTTGCGGCTGGCGCAGAGCATGATGATGACGGCGGCAACCATGATCTTGTCCGCGATGGGATCGAGGAACTGGCCGAGCTTGGAGATCTGCCCCTGCGCGCGAGCGAGATAACCGTCGAAATAATCGGTGATCCCGACGATGCAGTAGAGCACGAAGGTAATGCCGTAGTCCCAAGGCGCCGGCTTCCACAAAAGGAAGACGAGGATCGGCACCGCAAGGATGCGCGACAGCGTCAGCAGGTTAGGCAGCGACAGCATCGTTCTAGGACAGGGCCGTTATATGGTTTGGAGCGGCGAGCAAAGCTGGCTATGCCTTCGCTCCCCATGGCTGTTCGCGCGCAACGTCCTTGATACAGAACGTCACCCACCTGCTTCGCGCGCGGCGATTCATGCCGCTGTTTTCGACCCAGTTCCTCGGAGCGTTCAACGACAGCCTGTTCAAGCAGGCGGTGGTCCTGTTCGTCACTTACCAGCTGCTGCGCGATCCGGCGAAGGAGTTCCAGTTCAGCGCGATCGCTCAGGCCCTGTTTATCCTGCCGTTCTTCCTGCTCTCGGCACTGTCGGGGCAACTCGCCGACGACCATGACAAGTCCCGGCTGATCCGGATCATCAAGTTCGCCGAAATCGGAATCATGATTGTCGGCGGCGCCGGCATCATGCTCGCCAGCAAGTTCCTGATGCTCGCGGCGGTCTTTGCGATGGGCGTTCATTCGACGTTCTTCGGGCCGATCAAATACGCGATCCTTCCGCAGCATCTGCAAAAGGATGAGGTGCTGGGCGGTACCGGGCTGGTCGAAGCCGGGACCTATATTGCGATCCTCGGCGGGACGATCCTTGCCGGGGTGCTTGCGACGGCGCCCAATATTGCGGCGGCAACGACCGTCGGCATAGCCGTGCTCGGGTTCCTCACCGGCCGTCAGGTCCCTCCCGCGCCGCCCGCAGCCGAACGTATCCCATTCAACTGGCACATTATCCGCGCATCGGTTCAACTGGTGAGCGGCACGATGCACATCCGCCGCCTGTTCCTTGCCATCCTCGCGATCAGCTTCTTCTGGACCATTGGCGCGGTGCTGATCATCATCTTTCCGCCGCTCGTGAAGAATGTGCTCGGCGCCAATGAGCAGGTCGCAAGCCTGTTCATCGGCATCTTCTCGATCGGCATCGCAATCGGTTCGATCCTCATCAACCGGCTGCTGAAGAGCGAGGTTTCGGCGCGCTTCGCCCCGGCCTCGGTTGTCGCCATGGGTGTGTTCGTACTTCTGCTTCATTTCGTGTCGCTGGCATGGGGCAAAAGAGGTCCGGACCTCACGACGCTCGGCAATTTCATCTTCCACCCAATGGCAGGGCTGATGATCATCGCGTTGCTCGGCGTATCGATCTGCGGCGGCATGTTCGTCGTGCCGCTTTATGCGTTCCTGACGACCACGGTGCCGAAGACCGAGACGGCGCGAACGGTCGCGGCGAACAACATTGTCAATTCGGGCGCGATGGTGATCGGCTCGCTGATGGCCTTTGCGCTGAGCAGTGCAGGCGTCGGCCCGGTAGGCCAGCTGCTCCTCGTCGCTTCGATGTGCCTCGTCGCAGCCTGGTTAGGCTGGAAGCTTCATCTCGCCTGTGATTGAGCTTATTTCAGCTCAAGTACGACGGGGCCCGAGACCGGATCGGTCACGTTCCCGTCGCTCGTCTCCTCGAGCGTGTCGCGGAAGCTGTCGAGCGTCGCGATCATGTGCGGCCGCGCGGCGGCAAGGCTGTCCATGTCCTGCCATTCGCCGATGATGCAATAATCATGATCGCCGGTCTGGATGAGATTGACCCGGTTGAGCCCCGGCCATTCTCGATCGACCCGTTGATGGGCTTCGAGGAACTCCTGGTCGCGGCCGGGCTTCACCTTGAAACGCACTGCGTTGAACGCGGTCATAGGTTACTCCCTCGCTGAAGGCAGGGGCGCACTAGTCCCTTCCGGTCAGGCGGGGAAGTTACGAATGATCAGGCGAGATAGACGGAGACGAAGACGAAGCCGCCAAGAAAGGTGGCGGCGAAGAGCTTGAGGTCGTCGCTGAGGAGCGCGCGCGGCGCGCGCGCGACCGGTGGCCACTTGGGCCCATCCTGAAACCGGCGCCCGAAGGTGCGCGGGTCGATCCCAAAAGCTTGCCGAACAAACGACATGGCAAAATCCTAACGCGGCTTTTACCATGTTCAACAATCTTTATGGGCAAGCGGCTCCGCGCGTCCCAAGGCGGGACGTTAAGATCTCCAGCAATGGTGAAAGGCCTCAGCCGAAGGCGGTGAGAGGAGGCTCCTCTGAGCGAGGAGTGCGCGAGGCCAGCAATTCGGACGCTTCTTCGGCCGGCATGGCTTTGCCGAAATACCAGCCTTGGCCGACCTGGCAGCCGAGCAATACGACCGCTTCATAAGCGGCTTCATTCTCGATGCCTTCGACGCAGACCGGGACCGAGAGGGCGCTGGCGAGAGTCGTCACGGCGCGGACGATCGCCATGCTTTCCTTGTTCTCGTGGATGTTGGTGACGAAGCTACGGTCGATCTTGATGACGTCGAACGGCAGCGAGCGCAGGTGCGCGAGCGACGAGAAGCCGGTGCCAAAATCATCGAGAGCGAGGCGGATGCCCTGGTTCTTGAGGCTGGTTACAATCGAGCGGGCAAGTTCGAGGTCGGCAAACAGTGAGCTTTCGGTCACCTCGACCACGAGACGCTCGGCCGGGAAGCCGCTTTCCGACAGCATCCGCACGATGCGCTGGGCGAGCCAGCCGTCGGCGAATTGCGTCGGCGAGATGTTGACCGAGATCTTCAGAGACGCTTCCCATGAAGCCGACTGGCGAAGCGCTTCGCCGATGACCTGTTCGGACAGGCGGCCGATAACGCCGATTTCCTCGGCGATCGGGATGAAGACGTCGGGCGAAATGAGGCCCGACAGCGGATGATTCCAGCGGGCGAGAACTTCGAAGCCGACGATTTCGCCCGTCGCCAGGTCCACCTGCGGCTCGAAATAGGGAACGAACTGGTCGTGCTCGAGCCCGAAGCGAATACCCTGCTCGATCTCGCCTTGGGCAATGAGCGCACGCTCCATCCCCGCGTCGAACCACACCGGCCGCGCCACCCGGCCCGACTTCGCCCGGTCCATGGCGATGTCGGCGCGGCGAAGCAGGTCAGGGATTCGGACGTCGGCCGCGTGGGACGAGGCGATTCCGGCGAAAGCGCCGACCTGGATCATCCGCTCGTCAAGCAGATAGGGGCGGGTGATCGCCCGCAACGCCGCGTCCGCTATCAGATCGGAGCGGGCGAGATCGGCCTGCGGAAGCGTGAAGGCGACGGCGAATTCGTCACCGCTAAGGCGGGCGATGACCGACGTCTCGCCGAGCGCCTCGTTCAACGAGCCCGCGATCTCCCGCAGGAGCCTGTCGCCCATGTCATAACCATGCTGGTCGTTGACCGCCTTGAACCGGTGGATCTGGATCGAAACGATGACCAGTTCTTCCCCGCGTCCGCCGGCGGCTTGCGACATCGCGTCGGCGTGGTCGGCAAAGCCCTTGCGGTTGTAAAGACCGGTCGCGGAATCGGTGCTCGCAAGTACGGCAGCCCGGCGCTCGCCGTCAGCGCGCAACTCGGCCTCATGCTGGAGGTCGACGTAGCGGCGCCATCCGAAGAGAATCAGCGCGACGTTGAGGGTCAGCGCGGTACTGGCGATTTTGATGTTGCGGTCGAACTGCGGCCCGGCGATGCGCAAATGCTCGAAAAAGGAGCTGCCGTTCCACAGCAGCAGCATCACAGCGGCGATCAGGATCGCAAGGACGAACGCCTCACGACGCGCGTTCAGAAGGCGCGAGCGCTGGGGTTGCGTTTCGCTCTGCGGGTTGGACGCCGATGACACGGCGCCCAATTAACCCGAGAACGCTTAACAAATTGTCCCTCCGAAGTGGAGGAAATCGCCTGCTTTTCAGGAAATGGTGCGGACGGTGGGAATCGAACCCACACTCCCAATCGGGAAGAAGATTTTAAGTCTCCAGCGTCTACCGTTCCGCCACGTCCGCTTCGGCAGCTCTGACGACGGTAGGGCGCGCCAGGCTATTCCGCCGTGACTTCACCTAAATTCAGCCGCTCGCGCATTTCCTTGCCCGGCTTGAAATAGGGCACGCGCTTGGCGTCGACCGAGACGGATTCGCCAGTACGCGGATTGCGCCCGACGCGAGCGTCGCGCTGGCGGGTCGAGAAAGCGCCGAAGCCGCGAAGCTCGACGCGTCCACCCTGGGCGAGCTGGTCAGTGATGGAATCGAAAATTGCTCCGACAACACTTTCGACCTCGCGCTGGGTGAGATCTGGAAAGTCGCCGCACAGCTTCTGCACCAATTCGGACCGAATCATTGGTTTCCCCGCTGAAGGAGTGGCCGACCTCCCAATGTCCCCCACAGGGAAGGTCGCTTGGCAATCACGCTGTCAGAAAGGTGACACACGCGCAAGCCGGATTCGGCGGCACTAATTTAAATTAGTGCCGCCTTTACCGTTACTTCTTCTTTTTGGACTTCGTTTCCTTGGATTCCTGGGCTTCCTTCAGGGCCGCACCGAGGATGTCACCAAGCGACGCACCCGAGTCGGACGAGCCGTATTGGGCAACCGCCTGCTTCTCTTCAGCAATCTGCATCGCCTTGATCGAGAAGTTCGGCTTCTTCGAGCGATCGAAACCAACGACCATCGCGTCGAACTTCTGACCGACCTGGAAGCGCTCGGCGCGCTGCTCGTCGCGGTCGCGGCCAAGGTCGCCGCGCTTGATGAAGCCGATCGCTCCATCGTCGCCGACCTGGACGTCGAGGCCCGCGTCCTGGACCGCGCGGACGGCAACGGTGACAACGTCGTTTTTCTTGACGCCGCCAGCCGAAGCCGCGCCGCCAGCCGACGTGCCGGCGCCAGCGCCGCCGCCTTCAAGCTGCTTCATGCCGAGCGAAATGCGCTCCTTCTCGACATCGACGTCGAGGACCTGCGCCTTGACGGTCTCGCCCTTGCGGTGAAGCTGCAGCGCTTCCTCGCCCGAGACGCCCCAGGCGATGTCCGACATGTGGACCATGCCGTCGACGTCGCCCTCGAGACCGATGAACAGGCCGAACTCGGTGGCGTTCTTGACTTCGCCCTCGACCTGGCTGCCGACCGGATGCTTCTCGGCGAAGGCTTCCCACGGATTCTGCTGGGCCTGCTTGAGGCCGAGCGAAATCCGGCGCTTCTCCTCGTCGACCTCGAGGACCTTCACGTCGACTTCCTGCGAAGTGCTGACGATCTTGCCCGGGTGGACGTTCTTCTTGGTCCAGCTCATTTCAGAGACGTGGACCAGGCCTTCGATGCCCGGCTCGAGTTCGACGAAGGCGCCATATTCGGTGATATTCGTCACGCGGCCCCGGAACACGCCCTCGACCGGATACTTGGCCGCAGCGCCTTCCCACGGATCGCTCTCGAGCTGCTTCATGCCGAGGCTGATGCGCTGCGTCTCGCGGTTGATGCGGACGATCTGCACCTTCACCGTGTCGCCGATGTTCAGAACCTCTGACGGGTGATTGACGCGCTTGTAGCTGATGTCGGTGACGTGGAGGAGGCCGTCGATGCCGCCGAGGTCAACGAACGCACCGTAATCGGTGATGTTCTTGACGACGCCTTCGATCACCTGCCCTTCGGCCAGCGACTGGATGAGGCCGCTGCGCTGCTCGGCGCGGGTCTCTTCAAGGATCGCGCGGCGCGACACGACGATGTTGCCGCGGCGACGGTCCATCTTGAGGATCTGGAACGGCTGCGGAAGGTCCATCAGCGGCTGGACGTCGCGGACCGGACGGATGTCGACTTGGCTGCCCGGAAGGAAGGCCACGGCGCCGCCGAGGTCCACAGTGAAGCCGCCCTTCACCCGGCCGAAGATCACGCCCTCGACGCGGTTGCCGGCGGAGAACTCGCCCTCGAGCTTGTCCCACGCGGCTTCGCGGCGGGCGCGGTCGCGCGACAGCATTGCTTCGCCGGCGCTGTTCTCGACACGGTCGACATAGACTTCGACCTCGTCGCCAATCTTGATTTCGGCTTTCTGGCCGGGCGCGGCGAATTCGCGCAGGGCGACGCGGCCCTCGCTCTTCAAGCCGACGTCGATCACGGCCATGTCGTTCTCGATCCCGGTTACGGTGCCCTTCACCACCTTGCCTTCGAAGGCTTCGTTCTCGCCGCCGAGACTTTCATTGAGGAGGGCCGCGAAATCGTCGCGGGTCGGGAATGTCGTGGTTGCCATGTGCAAATAGGTCTTTCAAGAATTCGGGCCTGCCGCGTGGCGCGCCACCGTGGCGAGCCTTCACATGCGGACCTGGTTCAATGTCCTGCCTCCAGCGCACCATGCGTTGAAGGCGTCCCGCGAACAAACAACAGTGGCGGCCCCATCCATGCGAAAAAGCGCGTTCCGGTGCCGGGCATTGCCGGGTCACCGTACGCGCTCGCCAAAGGACGGGCTGCCGCGGAAGCTGAAGTGAGCTCCGCCGGACGCCGCGCGCCTTAGACTAGAGGCACTTAGAGGGCAACCCGCATTGCCGTTGACCGGAGCGCGTCATAAGCTCGGCTGCTAGGTCGCGTCACAGGGGGAAATCAGATGCGCATGATTATCGCAGCGGACGTGCTGCTCGCAGGGTTCAGCAGCGTCACCAGTGCGCAAACCATGCAGGACGCGCCAAAGATCATGGTCGACGGCTACGGCGAAGCAACGACAGTGCCCGACTTGGCGATACTTAGTTACTCCGTACGTGGAGAGGGTACGACCAGCGACGATGCGGTGCGGACCATGACCGCGGCAGGCGCACGGATCGAAGCATCTCTTCAGCGCATCGACGCCGCCGCGAAACCGACAACGTCCGGAGTGCGCGTTGCACCTGTGAGGGCCAGCGCTTGCAAGGACCGCGACTACGACAACGATGATGAACAGCTATCAAAAGGCGTTTGCGCCATAATTGGGTATGTCGCGACGCAAAGTGTGGAACTCCGAACTTTGCAGGTTAACGCTGCGGGCACCATGGTCGGCGTGGCTGGACGAGGTGGTGCTCTCAATTCGCAGCTCAGTCGGTGGGACCTGAAAGATCCTCGCGAGGCGAAAGGTCGTGCGATCGCGGCTGCATTTGCGGATGCGCAGGCAAAAGCGACTGCTCTGGCTGCCGGCAGCCACGTAACGCTAGGTCCGATACTGACGTTAGCGACGACCAATCGCGATGCCGTGCGAACTGAGGACCTAATCGCTGGCCTGCCCCAGGCCAACAGGCTTTCAGCAGAGCGCGATGAGCCGGTGCAGGTCAAACTTACACCCGAGCCGATTACCACGAGCGCAAACGTGACGGTAACGTACGCGATCGCTCGCTAAGGCCGTCGTGACTTATGCCGCGCCTGCGGATACGGCGCCGAAGCGAAGAGTTAAGCGTCCAAACTCAAGTCTCAGGAGATCGGCGCGATGGCCAAGAAGGCGACTGGAAAGAAGACCAGCGGGGCAAAGCCCAAGAAGGGCGGAGCGAAGCGCTCCAGTGGCAGACCGAGCAGGAGCAGCAGCGCAAAGAATACTGCGGGCGAAGCGTTCGTCTCGCTGCTTCAGAGCCCCTTGGTCGCCGACTTGGTCGCCGTTGCTGCGACCTCCGCGCTCGCGGCCTTGGCTTCCGAAGGATTCAGCAAGGAGGGCGCCAGGAGCGGCAAACGCGCCGGCAAAGCGGTGAAGTCGGCCGGCAAGGCCGCCGCCGATGCGGTCAAGCGCCGGTTGACCGAGGAAATCGACGCAATCAAGAAAGCGGCGAAGGACGCGAAAGCAACCAAAGCCTAGCGCGCCCGACGTCGCGGCAGGCTTCGACATTGAGCTTGCCCGGATCGAGCTGGTCGCCACGCTCGGTCTCGATGCACAGCCAGCCGCCAAGCGCCAGCCATCCGGCTTTCTCTACGGCCGAGACAACGGCCGTCCCCGATCCCTTCTCGTAAGGCGGGTCTGCGAGGATCAGATCGAATGGTTCGCTCTTCGGCAGGGTCACAGCGGAGGTCGAAATGATCCGGGCGCGGTCAGTGACTTTCAGCTTGTCGGCATTCCGCTTGATGATCGCTGATGCCGCAGCGTCATTCTCAACAAATGTCGCCGAGCCGGCACCTCGCGACAAGGCTTCAAATCCCAGCGCACCCGATCCGGCGTAAAGGTCGGCAACCCGCAGATCGGCGAACGAGCCCAGGCGGCTGGCGAGCATGGAGAACAACGTTTCCCGGGTCCGGTCGGCGGTGGGCCGCGTCGAGCGACCGGTGGGCGCCTCCAGCGGCCGCCCGCGCCATTCGCCCGCGATGATCCTCACTTCAGCGTATGCCGGAAATCGACGAGCGCACCGGCGTCGATCTCGTCGACATCGCAGGGGTTGAGGCCGCCGACGTCGAACGGCCCGTAAGCGGTCCGGATTAGCCGCGAGACCTGCAGCCCGAGGTGCGCGAGAACCCGCCGGACCTCACGGTTCTTGCCTTCGGTCAGGCTCATTTCGATCCAGCAATTGCGGCCAGTGCGGCGCTCCAGATTGGCGTTGATCGAGCCGTAGTGGATGCCTTCGATGGTCAGTCCATCGGCGAGTGCTTCGAGTTGGTTCTGAGTCACATTCCCGAACGCACGCGCGCGATACGTCCGGACGACACCGGTTCGCGGAAGCTCCAGCTGGCGTTTCAGCTCGCCGTCGTTGGTCAGGAGCAGCAGCCCCTCGGTCTGGTAGTCGAGCCGCCCAACCGGCATCAGGCGCGGCAGGCCCTTTGGAAGTCGGTCGTAGATCGTCGCCCGACCCTTCGGATCGTGCGCAGCGGTAATTGTGCCCTGCGGTTTGTAGAAGCGATAGAGGCGCGTCGCTGCCGCGGGCCGGACGGGCCGTCCGTCGTACGTCACCCCTTCGAGAGTCTCTAGCAAAGTCGCCGGCGTCGTCACCTTCTCGCCGTTGATTGCGATCCGCCCGTCGGCGATCATCCGCTCGATCTCGCGGCGCGAGGCGATGCCCGCTCGGGCAAGCAATTTGGCGATCCGCTGCGGCCCGCCTTCGCGCGGCTGTGGTGCGCGGGATACAGCAGTGCGATTGCCGCGTTGTCGTGGCACACGATTTTGCTTCGTTCGTTGCGGAGGCGGAGTCATAATATCCTGGGAGTGTCGATGCTGTTCGGAAAGCGCAAGCGGATCGTCAAGCGGATCCTCATCGTTGAGGATGAGCCGCTGACGGCGTTCGACACTGAAACGATGCTCGCCGATTTTGGTTACGAGGTTGTCGCGACCCTGGACGATTTTGACCAGGCGCTCCAGCATCTCGACAAGCATGAGATCCACTTGGTCGTGGCCGACGTCCGGCTTCACGGCGAGGACCTGGGGGTCGAGCTGGCGAAGAATGCGCGCGTGAAAGGCGTACCTACGCTTCTGGCGACCGGGCACGAGCCGCCGGCTCCTAGCAATCATGCGATCGGCTGCTTGCGCAAACCCTATACCGAGCGCGGGCTGAAGCAGGCGCTCCTGAACATCGACCGCCATCTCCAGGGCCAGTCGGTGAAACCGGTGAAGGGCCTCGAACTCTACGTCGTCGAGACGGAGTAGCTTTCACGTTCATCGCGGGGCTAGGCACGACCTGAAACCAAGCTAAGGTTATCCAAACCGAAGCGAGGGGAGACGTACGTGGCAGGTCAGCGACCGAAGGGTTGGAAACTCCTCAAGGCCGCGCTCGCGACACGCAAATCCTCTATGATGCTGGCGTTCGGATTTTCGTCCGGACTGCCCTTCGCGCTCTTGATCGGGACGCTGAATGCCTGGCTGGGCGAGGCCAAGATCAACCTTGCGACCATCGGCGTGCTGTCGTGGATCGGCCTTAGCTACAGCTTCAAGTTCCTGTGGTCTCCGGTCGTCGACCGGATGCAGCTTCCGGGACTGGAGCGCATCGGGCGGCGCAAGAGCTGGATCCTACTGTGCCAGATCGTGATGATCCTCGGGTTCGCGGGTCTCGCCATGACGAACCCGACGACGAACATCGGTACTTTTGCGATCTTCGCGGTCATCGCCGCTCTGGCGTCGGCGACCCAGGACGTGGCGGTCGATGCCTGGCGCATCGACGTCGCAGACGAGACGACGCCGGTGGAATTGCTCTCGGCGATCTACCAATTCGGCTACCGGATCGCTTCGATCGTCGGCGGCGCCATCGCGCTGGTGCTGGCGGCGCGGATGAGCTGGTCGTTGGTCTATCTTTTGATGGGCGGCCTGATCGCCATCGTCGCGCTGATCGCGCTCAAGGCGCCGGACACGCCGCGACCCGATGCCGATCGCCTGCACAAGGAACTCGCCGAGCCCGGTGCGCTCGAGCCGATGGCGCGCGCAATCGCCCTGGCCATCGTCGGCATCAGCTGGGCCTGGGCGATTTTCACCATCGGCCAGTTCATGGTGTCAATGCTGACGACGCCGGCTGGAGAGAAGCAGCCCTCTGTTGCCGACTTCACCAAGCATTACGGCCCGTGGGTCATCTTCGCGACGGTGCTGGTACCGCTGATCGTTGCCGCGGTCATCAACTGGCTCCGCGCAAGGAAGCAATATGTCCTTGCGAAAGAGGATAGTTTCCATTCGCCCGGCCGCAACGTGGTGAACCACCTCTATGTTTCGCTGGTCGCGCCGCTGGGCGAGCTCTCGGCGCGGCTTGGTTGGGGCGTTTTAATCGTAATCGGCCTGATCCTGACCTACACCCTCTGCTACAATATCTGGTCGTCCTTCGCCTTCCCCTTCTACCTCGATTTCCTCCACTATTCGAAGGACGAGGTCGCATTCGCGTCGAAGGTGTTCGGCATTATCATGACGATGATCGGAATCTCGATCGGAGGCTATCTGTTCCTGCGCATCGGGCGGCTTCCCACCATCCTGATCGGTGCGATCTTGCCGGTGTTCGGCAACTTCGTTTACGCCGACCTCGCCGAGGGCGGGGCGCGCCTCGACGCGGTCGCAGGGACGATTGGCCTGACCCAAATGTTCGGCGCGTTCGGGTTCGACGAACGCATGGTTCGCCTGCTGTTAGCCATCTCTTACGAGAACATCTCAACCGGCATCGCCCAAGCTTCGTTCGTGGCGTACATTTCCGGCATCGTCAGCAAGCGCTTCACGGCGGTTCAGTATGCCCTGCTGTCCTCGCTGACCTTCCTCATCGGGTCGCTCGGCCGCGGCATCGCGGGCGAGGCGTTCGACACCTACGGCTATGCGACCGTGTTCCGCTGGACCGCCGCCGCGGGCGCCTTCGCAATTCTCTTCGTGGTGCTCGAATGGATGCGCGCCGCCGCCCAATCCCGGCGCGAGGAGCGCGAGACCGCGACCAAAGTCGACGAGGCTGCACCGGCAAGCCGATGATCATCTACGTCGCGATCATAGCCCTCCAGGTCTACTGCATCGTCCACGTCATCCGGAACAACGGGCGGATGTTCTGGATCTTTCCGCTGCTGATCGCACCCGTCGTCAGCGCGATCGCCTACTTCATCGTCGAGATCCTGCCGACGCTTCAACACAACCGTCACGTCCGCACGGCCAAGGAGCAGATCGTCCAGAAAATGGACCCGGAGCGCGAGCTTCGCGCGGCCCAGGGCCAGCTCGACATTGCCGACACCATGGCGAACCGGATCCGCGTCGCCGATGCGCTGACCGAGCTCGGCCGCCACAAGGAGGCGCTGCCGCTTTACCAGCGCGGCGCCGGGCCGCGGCCCGACTTCCGCACCGGCGAGAAGCTGGCGCGGTCGCTCTACCTCAACGACCGCAACGATGAAGCGCTGTCGGTCCTGGATGTCCTGCCGAGGGTGACCGGACAGTCGGATATCGACCGGACCAAGCTGCTTCGCGCGCGAATCCTTGAAGACATGGGTCGCAGTGACGAGGCACTCGAGCTCTACACCGAAATCATGGACCGGATGCCGGGCGACGAGGCGCGCTGCCGCTGTGCCGCGCTGTTGCTGAAGGTCGGGCGGAAATCGGAGGCCGTGCGCGTCCTCGAAGAGGTCGAGCAGCGGATGAAATATATCGATCGCCATACCAAGGCATCGAACGGCCCAATGTACGAATGGGCGATGAAAGAGCTCGGCGCGCTCCGGACCTAGTCGGGGATCTCGCCGTTGGCGGCGAGGACTTCGCCGGCGAGGTAAAGCGATCCGAAAATCAGCACGCGTGCGGGGATCGCGATGGCGCTCAATGCGTCTGCGACTGTCGCGAAGGCCTGAGCTCGAAACCCAAGCGATCGCGCGAGTTCGGCAAGATCCTTGGGATCGCGGCACTCGTGGTCCGGGATCGGCACGGTCAGCACTTGTTGCGTAAGACCGCGGAAGGGCGACAGTGTGCCCTTCGGATCCTTGGTGCCAAGGCTCGCAAAGACCAAGACCAGCGGCAGGTCATCCCCGAAACGCAACTGGACGAACTCGGCGATCGTCCGCGCAGCGGAGGGATTGTGCCCACCGTCGAGCCACAGCTCGCTCCCGCTCGGAATGAGCTTGGTGAGGGGGCCGTCGGACATGCGCTGCATCCGCGCCGGCCACTGGGCGTTCGTCATTGCTTCGCGAAGCGCTCGGTCAGGGACGTCGATGGCTTGCTGATGCCGGAGCATCGCCACCGCCAGCGCGGCATTTATCGCCTGATGCTTCCCCGGCAGGTTCGGCAACGGCAGGTCCAGCGCACCGCGTTCGTCCCGGTAACGCAGCTTGCCCTGGCGCACCGCCGCATCCCAGTTCCCGCCGCGCGGCAGCCAGGTCGCACCCTTCTCCTTCGCGACTTCCCACACCCGAGCCGCGACCGGCGCCGGATACAGCTGGGTTATCAGCGGGACGCCGCGCTTGGCGATTGCCGCTTTCTCACCCGCAATGTCCTCGATCCGCTTGCCCAGGAACTGCTGATGATCGAGCCCTAAACTCGCGATGCCGCACACCGCCGCCCTCTCGATAACATTAGTCGCGTCGAGCCGGCCGCCGAGACCCACCTCCAGGATGCATGCGTCCGCGGGCGTCCGAGCAAACGCCAGGAGCGCCACCGCCGCCGCGACCTCGAAGAAGCTCGGCTCGATCCCCGAGCCTCTGTCGATCACCTCGGCGAGGAGCGCCGAAAGCGCCTCGTCCTCGATCAGCTTCCCCGCGACCCGGATCCGCTCGTTGAAGCGCACCAGATGCGGACTGGTGAACATGTGCACCGTTTTGCCGTCGGCCTCGAACGCCGCGCGCAGGAAGGCGCAGGTCGAGCCCTTCCCGTTGGTCCCGGCGACATGGAACACCGGCGGCAGTTTGTCCTGCGGCCGCCCGAGCCGCTCCAGCACCGCAGCAATCCGTTCCAGCCCGAGCCGATCTCCAACCGGCGAAGTCATGCTCAAACGATCGAGCTGGGCCTGGACGCCAGGGTGCGCTGACCGCGCGAAGTCGGCCATCAAGCCGCCTTCTTTTTCTCCGTCGGGCAGAGATAGTCGATGAGCAGCGCCAGCCGTTCCTTCAGCTGTGAGCGCGGGACGACCATGTCGATCATGCCATGCTCGAGAAGGTATTCGGCGCGCTGGAATCCCTCGGGCAATTTCTCGCGGATGGTCTGCTCGATCACCCGCTGGCCGGCGAACCCGATGAGCGCCCCCGGCTCGGCCATCTGGATGTCGCCGAGCATGGCGTAGGACGCCGTCACCCCGCCCGTCGTCGGGTCGGTCAACACCACGATGTACGGCAGGCCCGCTTCCTTCAGCTCCTGCAGCGCGACGGTCGTCTTCGGCAGCTGCATCAGCGACAGCACCGCTTCCTGCATCCGCGCTCCGCCCGAAGCGGTGAAAATGATGTACGGGCATTTGTCCGCAATCGCCTTGCGCACGCCGGCGACGAACGCTGCGCCGACGGCAATACCCATCGACCCCGCCATGAAGGCGAAGTCCTGCACCCCGACGATCGCCTTGTGCCCGTCGATCCTGCCGCGGGCGTTGACGAGGGCGTCAGGTTCATGCGTCGCCGACCGCGCTGCCTTCAACCGCTCGCTGTAACGCTTGCTGTCCTTGAATCGCAGCGGGTCCTCGCGGACTTCGGGCGAGGGCAGGATCTCATATTTCGCCGCGTCGAACAGCTGCTCGAACCGGGCGGCGGGGCCGATGCGGTCGTGGAAATCGCAGCGCGGGCAGACGCTGTAATTTTCTTCCCATTCCTTGAGAAAGACCATCGTCCCGCACTTCGAGCATTTGTGCCAAAGGTTCTCGGTGGTCTGGCGCTTGGGAAGGAACGGAATTCCGCTGCGCACTCGGCTCAGCCAGCTCATTTACAGTCTCGCTGTCTCTTCGTTGGGGGTAAGATCGGCGGCGATGTCGGCAATCGCCTGCGCCGGGTCAAGGGCGCCGGTGATCGGCCGGCCGATAACGAGGATCGATGCGCCGTCGTCGAGTGCCTGGCGCGGAGTGACGACCCGCTTCTGGTCGGCGACGTCGGCGCCGGCGGGGCGAACGCCCGGGACGACGAAGAAGCCCGATGGCCAGCGCTGGCTGACCGAGCGCACCTCGGCGCCCGAGCAGACGATACCGTCGATACCGGATGCCTGAGCGAGGTCCGCAAGCCGCAGGACCTGGTCAGCGGGGCTTCCGGCGACGCCGGCTTCGGCGAGGTCGGCAGCATCGAGGCTGGTAAGCACGGTGACCGCCACGACCTTGGTTTTGGGCGATGCTGCTTCCTTGGCCGCGGCGAGCATCTCGCGCCCGCCGGCTGCATGAACCGTCAGGATAGCGGGCTCCAGATGCGCCAGCGCGGCCACGGCTTTGCCCACGGTGTTGGGAATGTCGTGGAACTTGAGGTCGAGGAAGATCGGCATCGCCCGTTCCGCGATCCGGAGCACGCCTTCCTCGCCGTTGGCGCAGAAGAATTCCAGGCCGAGCTTCACGCCGCCGGCAACCCCGCGAACGCTGCGTGTGATCGCCATGGCGCGGTGGATGTCCGGCGTGTCGATGGCGACGAAGATGGAATTCATTTGGCCGGCTCAGAATCTTCCATAGGAGCGGCCGCAGCCGTCGCCTCGACCCGCTGCCGCTCGTAGGTGTCGATCTTGCGGTTCGTTGTCCACAGTCGCGCGCGATGGAGCAACCAGGTCGGAAGCCAGCCGATCAGGAAGACGATCACGAGCAGGACCGGCAGCTTGATGTCGGCCTGCAGGTTCGCCCACAAATTCACCGTAACCGGGTGCCAATTCCAGCTGGCGAACAGCACGGCGACGACCGCTATCAGCACCCAAAATAAGGTCTTGAGGAACTGCATGTTCTCGGCGCTCTCCTGGCGCGGCTCTTACGAGAGCGGAACCGCGAAGGCCAGACGCCCGTTCGTCGCACAGCAGAATCGCCTCGTCGCAAGCACGCAAGCATGTGGTTGAGGCGTCAGAGCCGTCGCGCCAAACCGGCAGCGGGCGGGGAGAGTATCTGTTGGGAAAATCGGTCAAGATTGCGTTGGTCGCCGTCGGGTTATTGATGGGCGCGTCCCTACTGGCGATGCGTCCGCACGCTGCAACCCATGATGCGGACAAGCCTGTTCAGGCTCATACCAGGCTGGCGGCGGTGTCGACCGAGTCCCGTCGCGATGTAGACTATGCTTTGCTCGATGCCCGCCTTCGGCAACTGATGGCGCGGCCCACCATGGTCGGAATGGCTGTCGGCGTGGTCGAGAACGGCCGGATCACGTTCCTGCGCGGCTATGGCGAGACGTTGGCCGGCACCGGCGATCCGGTCACTCCGGATACGGTATTCCGCTGGGCGTCGACCTCAAAGGGCGTTGCCGCGACGATGGTCGCCAAGCTCGCCGAGCAGGGCAAGATCGATCTCCACGCGCCGGTCGCCAATTACGCTCCTGACCTGAAGCTTCCGGCGGGGAACGAGTACCGCGCTACGGTTGGGGACCTGCTGTCGCACCGGCTCGGGCTCTATCGCAATGCCTACGACAACAAGTTGGAGGAGGGGCAGGACCCGAGCATGCTCCGCTCGAGTCTGGCGCAATTGAACGCCGTTTGCGCTCCAGGGACGTGCTGGGACTATCAGAACGTCGCCTACGACGCGTCGAGCGAGATGGTCTCGCGCATCACCGGCCTGCCGTACGAGCAGGCGGTCGAGCGTTACCTGTTCAACCCAATTGGCATGTCGAGCGGAAGCGTGTCGCTGAATGGCCTCCAGTCCAACAAAAGCTGGGCCAAGCCGCACAGCGCCGGCAAGCGGCCCGAACCAATCGTTGACACCTATTACAAGGTCCCCGGCGCAGCCGGCATCAACAGCAACATCAAGGACATGGCGCTGTGGATGGAAGCGCAGATGGGTGAGATGCCCGACGTGCTCGATCCGAAGGTGCTCGACACGATCCACGCGCCCTACGTCGTGACGCCCACCGAGCGCGGGCGCCTGCGCAAGTTTCTCGAGCGTGTCGGCACCGCGTGGTACGGTTACGGCTGGCGCAGCTACGATTATGCCGGGCACCGGATCATCGGCCACCGCGGCGGCATCAAGGGCTACCGCTCGTTCATCCTGTTCGACCCGGTGAAGAAGAGCGGCGTGGTGGCGCTCTGGAACAGCGACACCTGGCAGCCCGGCGGACTCGAGTTCGAGGTGATGGACATGCTCTACCACCTGCCGTTCCGTGACTGGCTGGAGCTCAACAAAAATGCGACGCAGTCGATTGCGGCCGCGGAGCCAGAGCAGACTGACAGCGGCGACGGCGGGGTCGGGCGCTAGCGCTTCGACCCTTTCGCTTCGGCTTCCGCTTTCTTCAATTCGCGCTTTTGATCCAGATGGGCCTTGTAGCGGAAGCACATGCCCAGGATTGACGCTCCCATGCCGGCCATGAGCACGGGCAGATGCCAGCGCGGGTCGTGCGGTTTCGGCCAGGCGATCGCGCCCAGAAGGAACACGCTCAGGATCGAAACGAGGTAGCCGAGGCCCTTCCAGTCGATTCCGGTAACGGCGGGGATCGTAACAGTTTCGCGACGCATTTCTCTTCAGGAACATCCCTGAGGGCCGGTTGGTTTCCTCCAGCAGATCTGGAGGAGCGTATTATGCCCGAGTCCACCCAGCGCGATGCCATCGCGCTTCTGAAAAAGGACCACCGCAAGGTCGAGGAACTGTTCAAGGAATTCGAAGGCGCGAAAGGCGACGGCCGCAAGGAAAAGCTGGCGAAGGAGATCTGCCTTGAGCTGTCGGTCCATGCCGCGCTTGAGGAGCAGATTTTCTATCCGGCCTGCGAGGGCAAGGTCGACGAAGGCAAATTGAAGGAAAGTTACGTCGAGCATGATGCGGCGAAGCTGCTCATCGTCGAGATCCAAGCTGCCCACGGCGAAGCCGACGAATATTTCGATTCCAAAGTGAAGGTGCTTTCCGAGGAGATCGAGCACCACGTCCAGGAGGAAGAGAAACGGGCCGAAGGCCTGTTCGCCCAGGCGCGAAAGGCGGAGATCGATATGGACGAACTCGGCGCGCAGATGGCGAAGCTGAAACAGCAGCTGACGGCCGATTACAAAGAGAATGGCGTTCCCGAGCCCGAGCTCACCACGATGGATGAGGTCGAAGTCTAACAACCGTTCGTGTAGGAGGAGCCCTCATGGGGGCTCCTTCGATCACCGCCTTCTTCGATGAGGCGACGAACAGCGTCAGTTATCTGGTCGCGGATCCCGCGACGGGTTCTGCCGCCATCATCGATCCCGTGCTGGATTTCGACGCCGCAAGCGGAAAGGTCGCGACGCGCTCGGCTGACCGGATCCTGGCAAGTGCCCAAGAGCAGGGGTCGCGGATCGAGTGGGTGCTCGAAACGCACGTCCACGCCGATCATCTTTCAGCAGCGGCGCTGATCCGCGAGCGTACCGGCGCGAAGGTCGGAATCGGCAGTGGCATCGCTGACGTGCAGGCCGTGTTCGGGCCGCTGCTTGGTGCGAGCGACCTGGCTGATCGTGACTTCGATCAAAGGTTCGCTGACTGCGAAACTATCGCGCTTGGCGATCTGACGATCGAAGTCGTCGCGTCACCCGGCCACACGCCGGCCTGCGTCAGCTATAAGATCGGCAACGCCGTGTTCGTCGGGGACACGATGTTCATGCCCGACTACGGCACGGCGCGGACCGATTTTCCGGGCGGCAACGCGGGCCAGCTCTATCGCTCGATCCAGCGCATCCTGTCGCTACCGCGCGAGACGCGCCTCTACATGTGCCATGATTATAAAGCGCCTGGCCGCGACCACTTCGCGTGGGAGACGACGGTGGGCGAGCAGCTCGACCACAACGTCCATATCGGCGGCGGCAAGCCCGAGGCTGACTTCGTCGAAATGCGCGAAGGCCGTGATGCCACGCTCAATGTGCCGAAGCTGCTCTATCCGGCAATCCAGGTGAACATCCGCGGCGGGCGCTTGCCGCCGGCCGAGACCGACGGCTCGCGTTACCTTCGGATTCCGCTGACCGCCGCCTAGCGCAGCGACATCAAAGTGGCGCCAGGCTGCTGGTCGCGACCGTAGATGTCGTTGACCAGGGTCAGCTGGCCGTCATCGACGTGCGCCGTCAGGTAAGTGACGTAAACCGGCACCGGCTTGGGAAGGAGCACCTGCTGCTCCGGCGCCGCCGAGTCTGTCGTCGGGTCGCGGCCGAGGAGCCAGCGACCTAGCCGGTCGGCATCCTCCAGCCGGACGCAGCCGTTGCTGAGGTCGCGGTCGCCGCCCGCAAACAGCTCCTTCTTCGGCGTGTCGTGCAGGTACACACCGGAACTGTTGGCGAAGCCGAACTTGATGTGTCCCATCGAGTTCGCTGGCCCCGGAAGCTGGCGCACGCGGACTGTCGAGCGTCCCGAAGCAACCGCTTTCCAGTCGACATCCTTGGGCGCGAGCACCTGCGGGTTGTCGCTGAAGTCGGACAAGACTTCGTAATTGTGCGCTTTCAGGTACCCGGTGCCCTGGCTCACCACGTTGGCAGCGATGATCGACCGAACCAGGTCGGGCGGAACGTTCCAATAGGGGTTGAGCGTCGCATAATGGATGACACTCGCCACCATCGGCGTCTGGCTGGTGGGCTTACCGACAATGACCTTCATCGAGTCCGCGACATGGCCGTCCTCGACCATCAACAGCCGGGCGCTTGCAGCATCGACGACGATGTAGCGGCCTTTCGACGGGAAGGCCCGTGCACGATCGAGACTGGCAAAAAGTCGCGGATCGGGCATGGACGTGCTCGACTGGGCTTCCGAATAAGCGACGATACGGAGCGCCGAGTAGAACGGATTGACCGACGAAACGGACTTTACGTGCTCGGCCAGCGAGGGCGCGGCCGCGGCCAGCGACAGGATCTCGCTGGGGGACTGGGCGCGTGGCGCAATCCACTGCTCGGCATAGGTCATGCCTTCCGGCTGCCGGCGCAGCAGCTGGACATATTCGACCCATCCTGTCGAGAGCAGCTGGTCGGCTTGCATCAGCGCGGACTGGTTGCCGGCGGCAGCCTGCGCCATCAGCGCCTGCGCCTCGCCGGCGATCGACGGCCCACTGGCCATGCCTTCCACCGGAGCGCGCCTGAGCAACTCGATCAACTCCTGCGCCGCAGGGCTGTCAGGTCCGCTCGCAAGCCACAGTGGTCGACCGCCACGCAACGCGTAGAAGCCGTCAACCGCGCTTCCGCCGCTGCCGAACATGGCGAACGGCCGCGAATCGGGTGTCGCCGCTTGCGCTGGAGCGCATAGAGCCATCAGCGCCGCTGTGAATGCGGCGCCGGCAAGCAACTGTTTCATCGGGCAAATTCCCTTTGTCCGTCAGACTCTTGCCAGGACAGTAACTCTGCCGGCGTCCGGTTCAGATTGGGTGACGAGTGATGGTAAACGCCAATCCCGAAACGGGATGCGGTCAGCGGGGCGCTCACCGATCAGGCCCCGATGTAGACCGGCGTTCCGACGCCCGTCGTTGTGAACAGCTTCTTGGCGAACGCTGAGGGAAGCCGGATGCAGCCGTGCGACGCTGGATGGCCCGGGTTGAAGCCGGCGTGCATTGCGATGCCGTACTGGTCGATGAACTGCGCGAACGGCATCGGCGCGTTGTCGTACTTCTTCGATCGGTACATCAGCTGCTTGCCGCGAACCGCGAAGATACCCGTCGGGGTATCGCGACCCGGCTGACCGCTGGAAATCGTAGCGACGGCCATCAGGTCGTCGCCGCGATAAAGGTAGGCCATCTGATCAGTCAGGCTGACGACGACACGCTCTGGACCGGCGCTCTCGGGAACGTCGCGCCAGAGATACTGGCCCGGCTTCAATTCCTTGAATCCGAATGCTTCCATTTTATCCATGGCGGCGCGCGATGCGAGTTCGCTGGCTTGATCCTTGGCTTCCGGAGTTTCGAGCGCGAAGGCCGGCGTCGAAGAAACGGAGGTCGCAAGAACGCACGATCCCATCAGCGCTAGGACAAGGGCTAGCTGCTTCATTTTACACCTGAAAATTGTTATTGACTTTTGCCGCGAAAATGCGCGGTCCCCGAGTCGGGTTCCGCCAAAACTGCAATAAGGATCGCGGGACTGGCGCCCGAGTGAGCCTCCTTAGGCCGATTTCAGTCTCAAAATCGTGAGTCAGACCGGTTGCGCAGGCCCTTTTCCCGGGGTCAGCGCACCTCGCTCCTCACCTGGGTCATAATAGCGAGGGGATGCCCTTCATTGTCTTCGAAGAAGGCCATCCATTCTTCGGTACCGTCCTCGTGGCGGTGGATGAGATGCGGGGCGTGCATGAATTTTACGCCGCGGTCCTCCAATTCGTCCTTTGAGGCATGAATGTCAGGTACGCGCAGGTAGAGGATCGAATCCTGAGAAGCTTGCCCGCCGTCCTGATCGGTCAACATGAGCCTCACGCCGCCGAGGTCGAAGAAGGCGAGGCCGGGGAACGCATATAGCTCGGGCAAACCCAGCACATCGCGAAACCAGCTGCGAGATTCCTCGGTGTTGCGGACGGTACGGGCAACTTGACCCAGCATCATGTATCCATCGCTGATTGCGGTCGCGTCCATGGCGCTCCTCCTCATTTTGTCCAGGGCTGTGCCTTTGGCGACGCCGTCCCAGTGACGAAGCTCTTCGCGGCTCGCGAAATCGAGCTTCGACAGGGCGTTCCCGACGTGGAATTTTACCGCATCCAGACTCACGCCCATTCGTTCGGCGATCTTGGGATTGGTCATCCCGTGCCGGACGAGCTCCGCTACCTTCCATTCGGAAGGGGTCAGCACGTCATTGTGCGGCGGTCGTCCCCTCCTGGTCATGGCGATGTGGTACGCTTGGACGGGACGAATTACCCTACCCGACAATCAAAAGTCAGCCAGCGCTCACGAAGCTGTCGAGCACCTTCTTGCGGCCGGCGTGCTCGAAATCGATTTCCAGCTTGTTGCCTTCGATGACAGCGATGGTGCCGTAGCCGAATTTACCATGGAAGACGCGCTGGCCGAGCGCGAGGTCGGTGCGGCCCTGGTTGCCGAGGCTGACTGCAGAGGCCCGGGCCTCGATGACGCGCTGCGGCTCCGGATTGAAATTGCCGCGCGACGCGCGCTGCCAGCCGGGCCCGCGGGTGCTGGCGCGCATCGATTGCGCTGGACCGAGGTGTGCGAACGGATCGGCGCGCTCCGACCATTGCGCGCGCCAGAGGCTCTCGCCGCCGGTCATCGTGGTTTCTTCCTCGATGTGAGCCTTGGGCAGCTCGGCGAGGAACCGGGACGGGATGCTGCTGGTCCACTGGCCGTAGATGCGGCGGTTGGCCGCGTGCATGATCGTCGCCTTTCGCCGAGCGCGGGTGATCGCGACGTAGGCGAGGCGGCGTTCCTCCTCGAGAGCGGCGAGACCGCCTTCGTCGAGCGAGCGCTGCGAGGGGAAGACCCCTTCTTCCCAGCCAGGTAGGTAGACGATGTCGAACTCGAGCCCCTTGGCAGCGTGGATGGTCATGATGGTGACGCGGTCGCCCTGACGCGCTTCGTCATTGTCCATCACCAGGCTGACATGTTCGAGGAACGCCTGGAGCGATTCATATTCTTCCATCGCGCGCGTGAGCTCGGCGAGGTTTTCGAGGCGCCCGGCGCTTTCGGCCGAGCGGTCGGCCTGGAGCATCGCGGTGTAGCCGCTCTCGTCAAGCAGGATGCGGGCGAGTTCGGGCGCGGGAAGGGTTCTTGCCATGTCGCGCCAGCGGGCGATGTCGGCGACGAAATTGCCCAGGCTTCTACGGGCCTGCGGAGTCAGTTCATCGGTGCCGAGGATGGTGGCGGCGGCGACCAGCAACGGTTGCTGCGTCGCGCGGGCGTGGCGGTGGACGGTCGCGATCGCCTTGTCGCCGAGGCCGCGCTTGGGCTGGTTGACGATGCGTTCGAACGCGAGGTCGTCGGCGGGTTGCTGGATCAAGCGAAGGTAGGCGATGGCGTCGCGGATCTCGGCGCGCTCGTAGAAGCGGAAGCCGCCGATGATCTGATAGTTGAGGCCGATCGCGATGAAGCGCTCTTCAAATTCGCGGGTCTGGAACTGGGCGCGGACGAGGATCGCGACGTCGTCCAACGAGCCGCCGCGGATCTGATGGGATTCGATTTCCTCGCCGATCCGGCGCGCTTCTTCAGGCCCGTCCCAGACGCCGATTGAGCGCACCTTCTCGCCGTCGCCGGCATCGGTCCAGAGCGTCTTGCCGAGACGTCCGGAGTTGTTGGCGATGAGGCCGTCCGCGGCGGATAGGATGTGCGAGGTCGAGCGGTAATTCTGCTCGAGCCGGACGATCTTCGCGCCTGGGAAGTCCTTCTCGAAGCGAAGGATGTTGGCGACCTCGGCGCCGCGCCATGAATAGATCGACTGGTCGTCGTCGCCGACGCAGCAAAGGTTGCGGCGCGGCTCGGCGAGAAGGCCGAGCCATTCGTATTGGCCCTGGTTGGTGTCCTGATATTCGTCGACGAGAATGTAGCGGAAGCGCTCGCGATAGCGCTCCAAGACGTCCGCGTGCTTGCGGAAGATCACGAGCATGTGAAGCAGCAAGTCGCCGAAGTCGCAGACGTTCAGCGTCCGCAGGCGCTCCTGATATTGCGCGTAGAGTTCGGCACCGCGGCCGGCGGCGAAGCCCTCGGACTCGCCGGCGTCGATTTGCTCGGGCGTCCAGCCGCGATTCTTCCAGCGGTCGATGAGGCTGGCTAGCTGGCGCGCCGGCCAGCGCTTCTCGTCGAGATTGGCGGCGCTGATGAGTTGCTTGAGGACGCGGAGCTGATCGTCGGTGTCGAGAATATTGAAGTTGGATTGGAGGCCGACGAGCTCGGCGTGACTGCGCAGCATTCGCGCGGCGACCGAATGGAAGGTGCCGAGCCACGGCATGCCTTCGATCGCGCCGCCGGAGATGGCGGTGACGCGCTCCTTCATCTCGCGTGCGGCCTTATTGGTGAAGGTCACGGCGAGTATCTGGCTCGGCCAGGCAAGGCGCGTGGCTATGAGATGCGCGAGTCGGGCCGTCAGGGCCGCCGTTTTTCCAGTACCGGCTCCAGCCAGGACGAGCACCGGGCCTTCGGTCGTCAGCACCGCCTCACGCTGGGGCGGATTCAGACCCTGCAGATAGGCGGGATCGGGAGTCATTGCAGGGGATTCAGGCACTTGCCGGAGGTAGGCGGAGGAGAACGGAACGGCAACCTAGATGCCGCGCGGAAACCGACTCGCGAAAAAGTTCCGACGGTTACCCACGATATCCACGTTATCCACAGGCTTGGTCCCAAATATTTCGCTTTTGCGACTCGGAACGGATGTGCATGGTGATCAGGTGATCGGGACGGCGGTCCCGGCCTCACTCGGAAGGTCGGCAACGGCAAGAAGAGGGCGGCAGGGCCAAAGATCCGATCTCCGCCGGCAGGCAATGTTGAGGCTCTTCGGAGTTGAGACGGGGCAGGTCGGTACGAGGCGCCGGAAGAGTTCGGTTTTTCTTGCGCGACGCGGTTCGAAGCATTTCGGTGTGGAGAGCGAAGCGGGACGCGAGAGGGCCGAACCCAAGAAGGGCCGCAGAATATCGGACGGTTTTGACTTCGGTCAGGCTGGCAGGTTGAAGGAAAGACGATCCTCCGGGTTGTCATTCGGTAGACCAGTTTGGCTTCTCGCAAGGGAGAGCAGTTCGGTTGGAAGCGACGCCTGAGCTGGTGAGCCAGGATCGAGAGCGGGTTTCATTGGGGCCTTCGGGTTTTAAGGGGACCAGGTTACGAACACCGGCAGATCCTTCGCTCGGCGCAGTGGGGGCTGGCAGCAATGCCGGCCCCCATTTCCATTTCAGGACCGGTGAGCCGGATTCCTGAAAATGGGTACTTCGCGGAGCCGGTCTCGCAAATCCGCTTTCATCTGGGGCGGGCGGTGATATCCGCGACTGAAATTAACCGAAAAATCGGCGATCTGAACCTAATCGACGGTTGCTGCGACGCAGCCGCCTGACCGCCTCCCCCATGCCGCACCGACCGTGGCTCCGGCGCACTGGCGCGGCGGATAAGTCTCCCTTAGTCTTCAGGTACCTGCACTTGCGGGCGAGTTCGACTGGGGGACCCTCTAATGACCATTTCGAAGACAGGCGCGGCTGCGCTCGCGCTGTTCGCGACATCCACGCTTGCCGCGTCGCCGGCGCTTGCCGACGACAAGCAGCCGAGCGCCTTCATCCAGTGCGACGGCCGCACTGGTCATGTTAGCGGCGGCGAGAGCTTCATGCGCCTGCTGCTGGTCACCGCGACCGCGGGCATCAGCGAAGCGGGGATGAGCAAGGACGATGCTTCAAAGCGGGTGAAGGGTGCTGGCGGAGTCACCGTTTGCGACCAGGCGATCGCGAGCGAGGGCGATGCCTATCGCCGGATCCAGCTCGGCCTCGCCAAGTCGCTGCACTACGGTGAGGACAAGAGGTGGCTGGAAGCCGCGGCGGCAGCGCGCGCTGCCCCGACGCTGACGACGAAAGCCGACTGGGGTCTGGAAAAGAGCTCGACCGGCACGGCCCGCTTCCTCGAGGCTGCCTACCTGGTTCGCGCCGGCAAGATCGACCAGGCCGAATCCGTCGCTTGGGACGGTGTCCGGGTTACGGGGATGGACGTCATTACGTTGCAGCGGATGAGCCGCTTCATCAGCCTGTCGCGAACGATAACGCCCGAGAAGCGGGCGGCGATGGAAATGATGCGGCGCTATTATCCGGACTCGGGGATGCGCGTCGGCAACGCCTATGCCGAAGCAGGCGACTATGCGGCGGCGGCGGATTCGGTGCGGGGCATTGAGGCCAGCTTCAACGCCTTCCTGAAGGAGCCGACGACGGTCAGCATCCCGCACAGCCTGCTCGCGACCTATGCCGCGATGAGCGGCGACGTTCCGAAGGCGAAGTCGGAACTGGCGGTCGCCAAAGCTGCGCTCGAGAAGGACCGGGCCAAGGGTGAGGCGGCTAGCGATCCATCGGGCTTTGCCGCGCGCGAAGATGCCGAAGCGTTCGCCGAGGCCGCGATCGCCCAGGCCTCGGGCAATTCGGCCGAAGCCGCCAAGCTTCTCTCGGCGCGCGGAAGCTGGCCGACCATGCCGGCGGGACTGGTTGCCCGTTTGGTCGGAAAGGTCGCCCCGCAGATTCCAGAAAAGGAGCGGATGGGGGTCGTCGCCAAGGGTGAGGACGCGCTGTGGAAGGAGGCGCTCGATGCGCGGCTCGCGGTGATGGACAACGCCGACAAGGATTCCGGCTTGTGGTCGCTGACCGGCCTGTTCGCCCAGGACGTCAATTTTCAGCGGCTGGCCAGCCAGGCGCTTACCGGGACGACCGCGAAGCCGAAGTGGCTGGTCAAGGCCAAGGAGCCGCGCGACTTCGATATTATCACCTCCGGCTATGCCTTCCAGGGTTGGGAATCGGGGGAAGGCATCCTCTATCATGCGGCATTGATTGCGCAGCAGCGCGGCAAGCAGGGCTTTGTCATCCTGCCGAAGCGGACCGCGATCGACATGATCATCGTGCGGTTCGTGAACCCGGGCGAATTGGGAATCCCATCCAGCTCGATTGTCATGGCCGGCGATGTCATCGCCGCGCTGTCTCCGCACATCCAGCAGGTGCGCTGAGTTTAGGCGCCGGGTCGCTCAACCCAACGTGCAGGAACAGCGGCTCGGCGTTGAAGCCGCAACGGCTGGACGACTCTTCGACAAACGTCAGGAAACCGAACCGCCTTTGCGCGTTTGGCGAGGCAGGTGGTGGCAGCAATCAGGCTGCCGGAGCGCGGGGCGAAGGAGTTTGAAGTCGTGCTCCGTTGGTTCATCCCGCTCACCCTCGCCGCCCTTCCCGTCGTCGCCAGCGCCAACACCCCGTTGCCCAATGCGGCGTGGTGGGAAAAGGTGACCATCAAGATGACCGGAGACGGCGAAGCTCAGGCTTGCCAATACACGACCAACCGCGCCCAGAAGGGCGACGGAGCCGACTGCAAGGTGGAAGGGGCGAGCTCGGTCGCGGCGCAGGCCGCCTCATCGCCGAGCGCATCGTCTGCCGCCAAGGACGGGACAACCACCACCATCACGTTCGAGCGCCGGTTTACTCCGGGCACCGCGGCGCCCGGTGAAGACCAGCTCGGCGCCGGCGAGAAACTGCTCGGCAAGGAAGTGATGGCGCTGGCGATCGACCATGCCGGCAAGGTCAGCGGCTGCCGCGTCGTCGACACGACCGGCGACACCGGCGTCGCCTATGGCTGCGACGAAGCAAAGGGCGAGACGTTCGAGAGCGCGGCCGCCGCGGCCAACTCGGGCGAGCATCGGCTCGGGTTCATGACGATCCTGGTCTACGGCCACAACGAACACGTTGTCTAAAGTAGCTGCCACGGCGCGCTCGGCAGCTCGATGGTGTGGCCCCCCCTGCGCTACTTCGTGCGGGATTAAATGACGGCTACGAAGATCAAGATCCCGGCGAGCGACAACAGCAGACCTGAATATCGAAACCCGCCCGACGCGGAAGGTTCAGGCCCCGATGTCGTCCCTCGCGGACGGCCAGCCTTCGAACAAGGCGCCGCAGCGATTGACCTTAATCAGGCGCTTCATCTCCCTGGCGCAGGCGTCGAGGTCATCCTTTAGCAGCTGGATGTGCGCGTCGATCTCCGAGTCCTCGATGCACGTCGGCGTGAGCTCGTGGGTGCGCGCCAAGACCCTGGCGCCGTTGATCCCATGTTCGACGTGGAGCTTGCCGAGAATGCCGGTCATGGACGCCTCCCTGATTCCCGCGCGATCATAGCATTGTTCGGCGCGTCAGTTGACGATGATTTGGTCCGTCATGCCCATCGCACCGTGGAGAAAGTGGCTGCAGTGTGCCCTATAGACTCCAGCGGCCGGGACGAGCGTGATGGTCTTCGTCTCGCCGCCGCGCAACTCGATCTCTCCGCCCGGAGCCGCGCCTGAGACGATGCGCGAAGCGGCAAAGAATTCCTTCGCGGTGAAGTCGTGACCCGACCCCGAGCGGTTCTGGAAGGTCAGGACGACCGGGCGCCCGGCGGCGAGGTGGATCGGGCGGGGCGCGAAGCTGAAGCTTGCGAGCACGACCACATATTGGGCGGGCTGGGCCGCCCCTGGGGAGGCGAGGGCGAGGGACAAGCCGGAGAGAGCGGCGATACGAACGGCGATCATAGAATTCTCCTTCCTCCCTTGGTGGGGACATGAGGGAAAAGCGTTCAATCGGACAAAGCTCCTACGGTTCAACGAACCATATCGGTAAGATGTAGACCACCAGTCTGTTTCAGGCTTGCGGCCGGCGAGGAGAGATCAGGCGGAACAGCCAGGTCAGCAACCTCTCGAGCAAGGCCGCGGCGAAGCAAGCGGCAACCACGAAAGAACGGATGATGGAATATCTGAACCAGCTTGGTTTGAAGCTTTCGTCATGTACGCGAGGCCGCGAGGGACGCCGAGACCGAAGCCGACTCCCGGGGCAAAGACGCCGACGAAATCCGCGAGCGGCTCGTCCGCAAACTTTAGAGAATGAAGAAGCGTGATGAGCAAAAAGAGGAGCAAGGGAGAGCGCCGCGAAGTGATGAGAGACTAGGGTCGGAAGCCGTGCAGCGGCGATCGTATCGCTCTCCGGAGGGGCGACAGTCGACACCGAAGTGCGAACGGCTGTCTCGCAAATTCTTGGAGCAATCCGAACACATGGTTTGATCGACGGCTGAAAAACCCTGTTCGCGCAAAGGTTTGCGATTTTCGCCAATTTACATTGCGGCTTTTGCGCAACAGTTCCGCGGCAATCCTGCGCTTGCACGGCAACCGGCCCTCTCATAATGTGTTCCAGCGGTTCAATTCTAGAACGCATGTGAAAGGGGATAATTATGCGCAAGCTGGCCATTGCGGTGGCGCTCGCGTCGACGGCCCTGGCGAAACCGGCTCTTGCTCGGGATCATTCGCCATATGTAGGCCTCGAAGGCGGCGTGATGTGGGTGGAGGACGCTGACGTCGATTACGACGACGGCACTCTCAACCTCCCGGATGCCATCACGGTTTCGCACAACATCGGTTACGACGTCGATTTGATTGCGGGCTACGATTTTGGAATGCTTCGCGTCGAAGGCGAGCTCGCTTACAAGCGCGCCGGCGTCAACCAGCTTCGCATCGATCCGCGTATCGCGGGTGGCGGACCTGGCGATACCTATGATGCCAGCGGCCGCGGTCGTGCTCTTTCGGGCATGATCAACCTGCTGCTCGACTTCGGCAATGACGATGGCCTCAGCGGTTACGCTGGTGCCGGTGTCGGTCTCGCGAGCGTCAAGTACAGCGCTGACACTGACGGCCCGAACAATGGCGGTCCGCTGAATGGCCCGATCGGCTTCTCGGACACTGATAGCGGTCTCGCATGGCAGGGCATCCTTGGCCTGCGCTATGCAGTCAGCCAGAACATCGACGTTGGCCTGAAGTATCGCTTCTTCAACGTTCCGAACTTGAAGTTCAGCGCACCGGGCGTCGATCTCGACACCCGTTGGCGGTCGCACAGCCTGCTGGCGAGCGTGATCTACAACTTCTACGCTCCTCCGCCTCCGCCTCCGCCTCCGCCGCCGCCGCCCCCGCCGCCGCCTCCGCCGCCTCCGGCGACGCAGACGTGCCCGGATGGTTCGGTGATCTTGGCAACGGACACCTGTCCGGCTCCGCCGCCTCCGCCTCCGCCGCCGCCTCCGGCGCCAGAGCGCGGTTAACCGGCGCTACGAAAGAGAGACCGGCTCGGGCATTCGCCCGGGCCGGTTTTTCTTTGCTTGCAAGACATGGAAAAGGCTGCTCGCCAAACGACGAGCCGCCTTGATCTGGTTACGGAATTATTGGCCGGTTACCGATGGTCGATATCCACCGGCGAACTGCGTCGGCGGCGAGCTATCCCAGCCGTAAATGTCCTTAAGGTAGCTGAGCTTGCCGTCCCGGACCTGGGCCGTGATGTAGGTCAGGAAGATCGGCGTGCTTCGCGGCAGCTGGACACGGATTTCCGCATCCTTGCCGGGCGAGACCGGATCGGATCCAAGCAGCCAGCGTCCGAGACGCTTCGCGTCTTCCACACGCACGCAGCCATTGCTGAGGTTGCGGTTCGTGAAAGCGAACTTCGAATGATCCGGCGTGTCGTGAAGATAGATGTCTTCCGGGTTCGGGAACGGGAATTTCAGGATCCCCATCGAGTTCAACGGCCCCGGATCCTGTCGGATCTTGAGATGCAGCGATCCCGAGGCGGCCGCCTTCCAGTCGATGCTCTTGGGGTCAACGACCTTGTCGCTCGACCAATCCTCGATCACGTCATAACCGTGCGATTTAAAATAGTTGAGCCCAAGCTTGAGCACGTTCGGTGCGATCGTCTTGCGCACAAGATGGTCGGGCGCGTGCCAGTACGGATTATACGTAATGTAATACATGTAGCTGGCGATCAGCGGCGTCGGCAGCTCGCTGGTGCCGGTGATGACCTTCATTGAATCGATCGGGGCACCGTTTTCATACAGCGTTAGCATCGACGTGCCGGCATCGACGACTAGGAAACGGCCGGTGGCCGGGATCGAACGGACGCGGTCAAGATTAGCAAGCAGACGCGGGTCCGGCGTCAGGTTGCCGCTCGCTTGAGCCTCGGTCCAGGCAGTATCCCGAAGCTGTGAATAAATCGGATTCACATTCGAGACCTGCGCCAGATAGGCTGACAGCGAGGGTGCACCTGCCGCAGTCAGAAGGATTAATTCCGGCTGCGAACCGCGTGGTTGAAGGACGGGATAGGCGTAGATCATGCCAGTCGTCGGCCGCTTCACCTGCTGTACGTATGCGACCCATGCAGACGACAAGACACGTTCCGCGTTGGCGACGTCTTGCGGGTTTCCGCTCTGGGCTTGGGCGACTGAGGTTTCGACCTGCGCCGCCAATTGCGGACCAGTGGCAAGCCCGTCGAAGGGTGCGCGCTTCAGAATGGCGACCAGCTGATTGACGGCCGGATCCGCGGCACCGGAGCGGAACCAGATCTTCGGCGCGGTAAAATTCGCGAAGGTGCCGACGGACGTTTGCGCTTGCGCTGAACCCGGGCCGCCCAGAGCCAGCAGGGCCAATCCTGCGGAAGCGGCTAACATTTTCGGACGGATCACCAGCGTTCCCCCATGAACATGATGTAGAATTACCACGAATGTAGCGCACCTTATCTATCATCCAAGCTGGATTTGGGATGAACCTCCTTGTCCATGGCAGGACGTGGCTCCTGAGCGACAAGTTGCGGGAGCGCTTGGTCTAAGGTCAATTTCATCGCATAGGCGGCTCCGAATGGAGCCCGGACCGGGCGTGACGATGAGGAAATCATGGAGATTAACGGGATTGCTGCAGTCGTAACCGGCGCGGCTTCAGGATTGGGCGAAGCGACTGCGCGCGCGCTTGCGGAGAAGGGCGCGAAGGTCGCCATTTTCGACCGCGACAGCGAGCGCGGGGAGAAGGTCGCTGCCGAGATTGGCGGTGTGTTCTGCGAGGTCGATGTGGCCAGCGACGAGAAGGTCGCTGCGGCGTTCGCGAAGGCGCGAGATGCCCACGGCCAGGAGCGCGTGCTCGTGAACTGCGCCGGTGTCGCCAATGCTGCAAAGACGGTCGGACGCGACAAGGAGACCAAGGCCGCCAAGCGTTACCCGATGCAGCAGTTCGAGCTCGCGATCGGAATCAATTTGATCGGCAGCTTTCGTTGCATCGCGAACAGCGCGTTCGGGATGGTCGATCTTGAGCCGCTTGCGGACGGTGAACGCGGCGTGATCATTAATACCGCGTCGGTTGCGGCCGAGGACGGCCAGATCGGCCAGGCGGCCTATTCGGCGTCGAAGGGCGGCGTGCTGGCGATGGCGTTGCCGATCGCGCGTGACCTAATGAACGATGGCGTTCGGGTGAACACGATCCTCCCTGGGGTCTTCAAGACGCCGATGGTCGCGATGATGCCGGAGAATGTGCAGGAGGCGCTCGGTGCCCAGGTGCCGTTCCCGAAGCGGCTCGGTCAGGCTGAAGAATATGCCCGGCTCGCCTGCTTCATGGTCGAGAACCCGTATCTCAACGCCGCGGCAATCAGGCTTGATGGCGGTATCAGGATGGCGCCGCGCTAATTGGATTACGCCAAGCTTCTGGACGACATCGCCGAGGCCGCGCGTGAGGCTGGCGAGGCGATTCTCGAGATCGTGCGCCGTGGGTTCGACGTCGAGCGGAAGGGCGATAGCTCGCCGGTAACCGAGGCGGACCGTGCTGCCGAGCTGATCGTCCTTGCGGCGCTCGCGCGGGCTGCGCCGGGAGTTCCGGTGATTGCCGAAGAGGAGGTCGCTGCCGGACGAATTCCTGCGCACGGCGAGACTTTCTTTCTCGTCGACCCGCTCGATGGGACGAAGGAGTTCGTCCGCGGCGGCGACGATTACACGGTCAACATCGCACTGGTTGAAGGTCTTGCGCCAAAGCTCGGCGTGGTTTTCGCGCCTGCGACTGCCCGGCTGCATGGTGGCATTGTCGGAGCCGGGGCTTGGCTGGAGCAAGGGCAGGGACGGAAGCCGATCCAGGCGCGGCAGCGCGGCGAACTGATGCGGGCTGTCGCGTCCAAGTCGCATCTGAACCAGGCAACGATCGACTATCTCGCGGCCGCCGTCGGCAAGTGCGATTACGTCTCGGTCGGATCATCGCTTAAATTCTGCATTGTGGCTGAAGGCGGAGCGGACATTTACCCGCGCGCCGCGCCCACCAGCGAGTGGGACACGGCCGCCGGGCATGCGGTGCTTCTGGCCGCGGGGGGGCTGGTCGACGGCATCGACGGGCAACCGTTGCGCTACGGCAAGCGAGCTTTCCTCAACCGCGGGTTCGTCGCCACGTCGGGTTGGAAGCCGCCGCCGCTCGAGCCCTATCTCGAGCCCTTCTCCGGCGGAGGCGATATCCCGCAAGGGGTCTGATCAGCTCATTTCGCCGAGCATTGCGCTCGTCCCGAGGAGCGATGCCAGCCATGCCGGATCCGCTTCCTTTCGCACTTCGACCCAATCCCCGTAACGCAGGGCCTCGACTTCCGACCGAGCCGCCTCGAGGCGCGCGTAGAGCTCGCGCGCTTCCACGCAATCGCCGTCCTCAACGCCAAGGCGCCAGGCCAGGCGCTGTGCCTGACCGATTGCCTGCGCGAGCTCATCGAGCCAGCGGATTCGCGATAGAATGTCGGCTTGGGAAGGGGCGCGATACAAGCAGTTACTCCTCGGCTGCGGCACTATGCACCCGCGTTTACCAAGGCGTTGCCATTACCTCCGAAACGGACGCGAAACGGCCTGACTCTTCTCGAGATCGCGGCCTGTTCGTTGAGATCGCTCCCGAAACCAGCCACGCCTTGAGATGGTATTTCACCGAGGTGAGCAAAGTCGCGGGCGATTTGGCGAAGCTTGCGACCCGCGGCCCCGCATGGCACGGGAGCCGCCAAGGGCGGTTAGCTCAGTTGGTAGAGCATCTCGTTTACACCGAGAGGGTCGGCGGTTCGAGCCCGTCACCGCCCACCATCCGTGCAGAGGTTTTGCGCCTCCGACCCTCGCTAGAGGCTTCGCACGAGCCTCGTTGCGACTCCAAGCCAAGGCGGATTCGCGACGACCTGTTGCCGGCCGCCGGCCTCCAGCGGCAAGATCTGAATCTTTTCGTCATCGCGGTTGATCATGCGGCCAACCAGAAAGCGTCCGGCGGGGCGGGGGACGAGAACGTCGCGATTGAGAGCCTGGGCATAGTCTTCTGGCGCCAACGTCTTGCACCAGATCTCGTCGCCCGAGCGATAGTCGCCGATGCTCGCGGCGACGATGATGGCGATTAGGCCCTCATCGATCCGCGGCGGAACGATGATCGCAGTCCGCTTCGGCGCTATTGCTCCGCTTGGTCCCAGGATGGCGGCAACCTTGAGCTCGCCACTCTCGCCGCCGTCGACCAAGTCCTGGGCATCGACGCCGAGGGCGTGAGCGATGCGGTTGAGCCATCCGACCGAGACAGTGCGCGTGCCCGTCTCCAGGCGACCGATGGTTTGCGGCGTGGTGGGTGGATCGCAGCGCTGGGCAATATCCTCCAACGTCATGCCGCGCGCGCGGCGGACCTCCCTGATCCGAGTAATCATGCAGTCACCCTTAGCGAACCAATTCGGTTTCTTTACTGTCCTACAAATTTGCCGATCTGGCAAGCAGGTTTCGACTGGAGCCAGGTAAATTGATGGTCAAATCGTGACAGCGGCTGTTGCAGGAACGGGCAATTGAAGGCGAGGTCACCGTCATGAGACCGGTGCAGTGGTGACCAGCGCGTGCTGGAAAGCTGGTGCTCATCTTAGCGCTCGACCGAGTCGCGGGCTATTGCCCTATCCGGTGAGAAGCTATGGCTGCGCCAAGCCAGAAGGGGGGCATCAATGATTCTCTACGGTTCGTCGCTGTCGCCATTCGTCCGCAAGGTGCTGGCATTTGCCAGCGAGAAGGGTGTCGAGCTCGAGCTTCGGCCCAGCGGCCTCAAGGAGAAGGATCCGGATTTCCTTGAAGCGAGCCCGTTCCGGAAGATGCCAGCGTTTCGCGATGGCGATTACACGCTCGCGGATTCAAGTGCGATCGTTCACTATCTGGAGGCGAAATTTCCGCAGCCACCGCTGATCCCAAGCGATCCAAAGCTGCGTGGAAAGACCATTTGGTTCGACGAATTCGCTGACACCATTCTCGTCGCATGCGGCGCCAAGATCTTCTTCAACCTGGTCGTTGCGCCGCGTTTCTTGGGTATGTCGGGAGATCCGGAGGCGGCCCAACAGGCCGAGCTCAACGATCTGCCACCGATCCTCGATTACCTCGAGCGCACCGTGCCGGATGACGGCGGCTATCTCGTTGGCAACGGACTGACACTGGCGGATTTGTCGGTGTCGAGCCCGTTCGCGAACTTCCGCCACACGAACACGAAAGTGTGTCCCGAGCGCTATCCACGGACTGTCGCCTACATTGACCGGATCCTTGCCCGGCCGAGCCTGGCGCCATGGGTCGAGCGCGAGGCCGCGCTGCTCGCCAAAGACCCGGCCTGAATTGAAAGCGCCGCGCTCCTCCTGAAGGAACACGCGGCGCCTCATGACTAGAATTTAGGCGTGGTTGGAGCCTGATGACCCGCTGTCGTCTTCGTTCGACTCGTCATCGAGCGCACCCTGGCCTTGCTTGGCGAAATCGGAGCCCTCGACGGAGTCGGAGGATGATCCATCCTCGCGAAGATAATCGTCGGAGCCGCTGTCGTCCTGCGAACCGATGAAGCCTTCGCCCTGCGAACCGGACTGGCCGGTCGAGCCTTGGCTGCTGCTGTCCTGTCCTGAGGTCAGCGTGTCGCTGCCGGCGTCGCTCTGGGCCTGGCCACTCGAGCTCTGGCCGCCGAAGCTGCCTTCGCTAGCCTGGCTAGACGAGCCTGTGTCGCCGCTCATGGACGGCTGCTGGCCGAAGGTCTCGCCATGCTGGTTCTGCTGTTGGCCGAACTCACTCTGCTGGCCCTGCTGACCGGTGGGCTGCTGGTTGCTGTTGTTGTCCTGGTTTTCCCCGAACTGGTTCTCGTCGCGTTCGTCAGCCATCGTGAAATACTCCCTCACTCATGGCCCCCGCTTGCTCCGGGTTGCTAAACAAGGGTGAGTGGCCTGCCGTTCCGCGCGGCCAACGAGCTTTGCGACGAACCGCTTGGCGCAACGAAAAAGGCCGCCAGTCCGGTTGGACCGACGGCCTTTTCTTGAAGCGTTGGAGGAGCTTTAGGCCTGCTCTTCTTCGCCCTCGTTCTCGGCAGGAGCTTCAGCTTCCTTGTCAGTTGCAAGGGCTTCCGCCGCCTCAGTCTCGGTCGAAGCCTCGGCATCAGCGGCCTCAGCAGTCTCGGCCTCGTCAGCTGCAGCGATCTCCTCGGCGGCGATCGGGGCAGCTTCTTCTTCGAACATTTGCTGAAGGACGTCGATGCCCTGCGCCTGGAGGTCGGCCTCTTCGGGCGAGCGGGCGACGTTGACTTTCACGGTCACGCTCACCTCGGGGTGGAGCGCGACCTTAACCTCGTGCACGCCGATCGCCTTGATCGGACGGTCGAGGATGACCTGGCTCTTGGTGACCTTCGCACCGTCGGCGCCGAGGGCGTCGACGATGTCGCGGGCGCTGACCGAGCCGTAGAGCTGGCCGGTGTTCGACGCCTGGCGAATGAGCTGCACGGTCTTGCCGTCGATGCCCTTCGAAGCGGCCTCGGCGTCGCCACGGCGGCTAGCGTTGTCGGCTTCGATCTGGGCGCGCTGCGCTTCGAACAGCTTGCGGTTGGCGTCGTTGGCGCGGAGCGCCTTCTTGCGCGGCAGGAGGTAGTTGCGGGCGAAGCCGTTCTTGACCTTCACCACATCACCGATGCCGCCGAGCTTTTCGACGCGCTCAAGCAGGATAACGTCCATGTCCTGAGCTCCTTATTTCACGATGTAGGGAAGCAGACCGATGTGGCGCGAGCGCTTGATCGCCTTCGCCAGCTCACGCTGCTTCTTAGAGGACACCGCGGTGATCCGCGACGGGACGATCTTGCCACGCTCCGAAATGAAACCCTGGAGCAGGCGGACGTCCTTGTAATCGATCTTTGGCGCGTCCTTGCCAGAGAAAGGGCAGGACTTGCGGCGGCGGAAGAAAGCGCGGGCCATTATTCAGCCTCCTCTTCACGACGGAAGTTCGGGCGATCGTCGCGATCGCCACGCGAACGCTCTCTGTCACCGCGGCGCATCATCGCCGAGGGACCAGCTTCGTGCTCGTCGACACGGATGGTGAGGAAGCGGATCACATCCTCGTTGATGTTCGACTGGCGCTCGAGCTCGGCGATCGCGGCAGCCGGGGCGTCGATGTCGAGAGCGACATAGTGCGCCTTGCGGTTCTTCGCGATGCGATAAGCGAGGCTCCGAAGGCCCCAATTCTCGGTCTTGGCGATTTTACCGCCATTGTCGGTGATAATTTTGGTGGCGTTTTCCGCAAGCGTATCGACCTGGGCCTGAGCCAGATCCTGACGCGCGAGGAAAACATGCTCGTAGAGCGGCATGTTTTACGTCTCTCTATTGGCCGATCGCTGACGCCGCCCAGTGCGACGCCCCTCCGGCTATCGTTCAAAAATTACAGGCGCAGCGGCAGGGCCGTGCGCCAGCGGGGCGGCCATTGCCGCAAATGGCGCAAAATGGCAAGTGTGGACCATGGCGACGCAGCTGAAATCGGTCCAGTCGACCCCCGATCCCCTAGATGACATGAGCCTGCCCGGCTGGCTCTATTACGAGCCGGAGTTCCTTGAGGCGGAGAAAAGAGCTTTCCTGAGGCGCGCGCCGCAGATCGTCTGCCACGAAAGCGAAATCCATCAGCCGGGCCAGTGGCGTACGCTCGAATATCTCGGCGAGAGCGTCGTCGTCATCCGCGGCGATGACGACCAGGTTCGCGCCTTCTCCAACGTCTGCCGCCACCGCGGGTCGCGGCTGGTCGACGGCGCTGGCGGTTGCGACCGGGTGCTGACCTGCCCGTATCATGCTTGGAGCTATGCCCGCGACGGCAAGCTCGTCGGCGTTCCGCACCGGAGTGAATATCCGGGGCTCCAGACCGAGAAGCTCGGTCTTGTCGAGCTTCCGCTCGAGAATTGGCGCGGTTTCCTGTTCGCGACGCTCGAGGAAGGCAGTCCGTCGGTTGCCGAAATGATGGCGCCATACGAGCATGAGATCGAGCCCTACCGGTTCGAAGAGCTGCGGGTGCTTGGCCGGGTGACAACCCGCCCGCGCCAGCTCAACTGGAAGACGCTTTGCGACAATTACTCCGACCATTTGCATATTCCGGTCGGCCATCCGGGCCTGACGCGGCTGTTCGGCAAGAGCTATCGCATCGAGGCCCAGCCGCACGTCGACAAGATGGAAGGCGATTTGGTCGACAAGATTTCACTGAACGCCTCGGAGCGCGCTTATCAGAAATGGCTCCCGAGGATCGACGATCTGCCCGAGACCCACCAGCGCAAGTGGCTTTACTACAAGCTGTTCCCCAACATCGCCTTCGACATCTACCCGGACCAGGTGGATTTCATGCAGTTCATCCCCGTGAGCTCCACGACGACGATGCTGCGAGAGATCAGCTATGCCCACCCGGACAGCCGTCGCGAAATGAAGGCGGTTCGCTACCTCAACTGGCGGATCAACCGGCGGGTCAACGCCGAGGACACCGAGCTGATCACTCGGGTCCAGCAGGGCATGCAGTCGCCGACCTACAAGGCTGGGCCGCTCGGAACGAGCGAAGTGTGCCTGAGGAGCTTCGCCAAGAAGCTGCGGAAGATGATCCCGGAAGCTAGGCTGGAGTTTCCGCCGCCGTCCGGCTGGAGCCGCCTCGCCAACGCGAAATAGCGCGGACCGCTAATCCGGCAGCGAGTAGCACGAAGCACCAAAGGTCGGCTTCGAGCCCGGTGCCGTACATCGCGAAAGCCGCGAACAGCAGCGCGACAGCGATGATCGCTCGCGCTCCCGGCTTGCCCGTCGATCTCCAGGCCGCGAGGCCTCCTACGAAATAGACCACGATGATTCCCGCCGTCGAAAGCAGGATGATGAAGGTATAGAGGCTAGCGGTCGCGCGACTGCTGTTGGCGAGCAGCAGCAGGATCGTAAGTCCGCCAGCGACCATCTGGGAGACGACCGGCGTGTTGACCCCGCGAGTGCGGGACATGATCGCCGGAAGGTCACCTCGCAAGGCCATCGAATAGCCGAGCTCGCCAGTGCCAAGCAGCAGGCAGTTCAGGCAGCCGATCGCGCTGATCATGATGGCGAAGGCGGCCAATGAGGCGACTTTGCTGCCCCAGCCGGCCATGATCGCGCCGGCGAAGGGCGCAGGCGACGCTGCGACCACATCGGCCGGGAGGAGCATTTGGATGCTCGTGCCGGCGGCCAGGAAAATCAGTGCTGCAAATCCGGTCCCCCAGAGCAAAGCCCTGGTGACAGTGCGTGCGGCATCCCGCACTTTGGACACAGGCGCCGTCGCGTTCTCGAATCCGGTCAGCGCGAAGAAGGTCATTGCCGTAGCTGTGGCGAGGTTTGCGAAGTTGATCGGTGAGGGGGCGAGTGGCTGATAGCGCGCGCCGCTCGCGCCGCGTGCAGCAAAGAGCCAGATGACTGCGAGCAAAGGCAACACCTTGATCGCCACGGTCACGATCGAGAATCCACCGGCAGCGCGGACCCCGGTGGCGTTGATGGCAACCAGTCCGACCACGCATGCGATTGCTACCGGAACCACCATGCTGGCCCCGATTATTCCGACGAACGAGAGACTGGAGCCCGCTGCGATTGCCACCGACGCCTGCGCTGTCCAGTTCGAAAACCAGAATGCCCAGGTGACGAGGAAGCCGATTGTTGGCCCGAACTCGCGCTCGATGTTGGCCTGGATGCCTTCGCCGCCGAATTTCGAGAATTGGGCCAGCGCGAAGGCGATGCACATGGCCCCAAATCCGCTGACGACCCAACCGATCAGAGCGTTGGGCCCTAGTGGCGCGAGGCTGACAGGAAGCATGAAGATGCCGGCGCCGATGATGCTGCCGACGACCAGTGCGGTCGTCATCCAGATGCCCATCTTGCCGTCGCTATCGTTGGCCATGCTCGCCCTCCCCCGAGGAGACGCACACTAACGCAAACTGACGCTCACGCCTGAGGTTGAGCCTTGCTGATCCAAGGCTTTCTCAACAGGAAGATCAAGCCGCCCACAGCCAGCAGACCGACCGACAGCAGGACGGCTTCGATCCCCGATCCGTAAAAAGCGAACAGGACGAATGCCAGGCCGACCACGCAGGCGAGGGTCGTCAGCGGCTTCTTATCCTTTATCGCGGCGGCGATGGCAGCGGCCGAATAGAGATACAGGACCGCGTTGCTCGCTAAGAGCGTCATGAACGTGAATAGCTGGGTGGTCCCTTTGGTCGCATTGAGGCCCAGCAGGACGAAGCCGAGTACCACGCTCGCCAATTGCGCGGCCCATGGCGCGTTGAAACGGTTTGTACTGGCGAAAACGCGTGGCATGTCGCTTCGCAATCCCATCGAATAGAGCATTTCACCGCAGCCGAGCAGGGCGACGTTCAGCGTTCCAAATGCGCTGATTGCCATTGCCAGCGCAGCCAGCATTGCCGGAAGCTCTCCCCAATAAGGACCGATTGCGTCGGGGAAGGGCGCGCTGGCCATGCCGATCCTGGAGTTGGGAAGCACCAGGCTTAGCGAGGTCGTCGCCAGCAGATAGACGATGGCAACCGCTCCGACGCCTATAACTAGCGAACGAGACAGATTGCGCTCCGGATCTCGGATCTTCCCTACCGGCGACATAGAAAATTCGAATCCCGTCAGCGCCCACAGGCACAGCGCCGACGCCGTGGCGATATTGCCGAATGACGGTGCCGGGACGTTGATCGGCTGAAGCGGTGCACTCTTTAAGCCGAGGAACGCCGCAATCGCGACTACAGCAAAGAGCGGCATGATCTTGATCAGCACTGTGACGAAGTTCAGCTCTCCCGCCGCCTTGATCCCGCGCAGATTCACGAGGCTCAGAACGACGATGAAGAGGTAGGACAAAGCGACGAGGTGGCCGGTCAGAGCCGGGAACACCCGCGCCAACGCAGCGCCGGTTGCAAGCGCGACTGCGGGAACCCCGATCCAGGACGAGCTCCAGGTCATCCAGGTCACCATGAAGCCGGGAGCTGGCCCAAGCTCTTGCTCAACGTAGGCTTGGAGGCCGCCTCCGTCCGGGCTGACGATGCGCGACGCACAATAGGCCAAGGCCATCACGCCGATCCCACTTATCAGCCAGCCGATCGGAACGCTTCCACCGAGCGGCGCGAGAGCGACGGGCAGGTAGAAAATTCCGGAGCCGACAACGCCGCCAATGACGAGTGCAAGGGTTAGCCAGGGGCCGAGCAGCCTCTGTTCGCGATCTTCGGTCACACTCTCTCCCAACCTTGGCAATCGACGTTCGTCGGCCTAGTCGCCCGCTCGGTTCATAGCAGGGGCGAAGATGCGCGCATTCCTTTTTCCGGGGCAGGGCAGCCAGGCAGTCGGCATGGGCGCGTCGCTTGCCGACGCGAGCCGTGCGGCCCGCGATGTGTTCGACGAGGTCGATGAGGCGCTGGGTCAAAATTTGTCGCGGCTGATGCGCGACGGACCCGAAGACGAGCTCAAGCTCACCGAGAATGCCCAGCCGGCGATCATGGCGAATTCGATTGCGGTGTTGCGGGCATGGGGAATCCAGCTTCCTGATTTCGCGAGCTTCGTCGCGGGGCACAGCCTCGGCGAATATTCGGCTTTGTGTGCGGCCGGCTCTTTCGAGCTCGCGACGACCGCGAAGTTGCTGAAGCTGCGCGGCCAGGCGATGCAGCAGGCGGTACCGGTCGGGCAAGGCGCGATGGCGGCCTTGCTCGGCGCTGACCTCACGCTCGCGCAGAAGATCGCCGATGCCGCGGCGCAGGGCGAGGTTTGTACGGTCGCCAACGACAATGACCCGACGCAGGTCGTGATCTCCGGCCACAAGGGTGCGATCGACCGCGCGATCGAGCTGGCCAAGGACATGGGGGCCAAGCGCGCGCTTCCGCTGCCGGTGTCGGCGCCGTTCCACTGTCCGCTGATGCAGCCGGCCGCCGAGGCGATGGCCGATGCGCTGAGCTACGTCGTGCTCGGGGCGCCGGCGGTTCCGCTCTACGCTAATGTCACCGCGCAGCCAGAAACCGATCCCGACACGATCCGCAACCAGCTCGTTGAGCAAGTAACGGGCATGGTTCGCTGGCGCGAAAGCGTCGCCAACATGTTCGACGCTGGAGTCCACGAGTTTGTCGAGTTTGGCGGCAAGGTTCTCGGCGGAATGGTCAAACGGATCACTCCGGACGCAAAGGTGACGAGCGTCGTAACGATCGAAGACATTGAAGCGCTGGCGAAGGAGACCGCGTAAATGTTCGACCTTTCGGGAATGACCGCGCTGGTCACGGGCGCTTCGGGCGGGCTCGGTAGCTCTATCGCCAACGCGCTGGCGGGGCAGGGCGCCCGGCTCGCGGTTTCGGGCAGCAATGTCGACAAGCTCGAGGCTTTCCGCGGCACGCTCGGCGGCGATCATGTGGCGCTGCCGTGCAACCTCTCGGACGGTGCTGCCGTCGACCAATTGGTTCCACAGGCCGTCGACGCCCTCGGCAAGCTCGACATCCTCATCAACAATGCCGGAGTCACTCGCGACAATCTGCTGATGCGAATGAAGGATGAGGAATTCGAAGACGTTATCCGCATAAACCTAGAGGCCGCCTTCCGGCTGATGCGTGCGGCGGCCAAGCCAATGATGAAGGCTCGGTTCGGGCGGATCATTTCGGTTACGTCCGTGGTCGGCGTCACCGGCAATCCTGGCCAGGCGAACTATGTCGCGTCCAAGGCCGGACTGATCGGAATGACCAAATCGGTCGCGCAAGAGCTCGCCAGCCGCGGGATCACCGTCAATGCGATCGCGCCCGGCTTCATGACGTCGGCCATGACCGACGCGCTCAGCGACCAGCAGCGCGAAGGCATTTTGAGCCGGATTCCGCTGGGAACGATGGGCAGCGGCGACGATATCGGCGCGGCCTGCGTCTATCTCGCGTCGAAAGAGGCGGGGTACGTCACTGGGCAGACTCTTCACATCAACGGCGGCATGGCGATGCCCTAGGGCCGAGCGCAAACCGTTAACGCCTTCTTGCCGCAGTCCTTGTCGTCGGTTCCATGCCACCTATATCCGGCAAGAATTTCAACAATTCGGCGCCTTTTTGGAGGAGCCGAACAGGGGCTGGATAAGAGGGAATAGAATATGGCCAAGGTCATCGGCATCGACTTGGGCACGACGAATAGCTGCGTCGCCGTCATGGAAGGCGGAAAACCCAAGGTCATCGAGAATGTGGAAGGCGCGCGTACCACGCCTTCGGTTGTTGCGTTCACAAAGGACGGCGAGCGCCTGATCGGCCAGCCGGCCAAGCGCCAGGCGGTCACGAACCCCGACAATACGATTTTCGCGGTGAAGCGCCTTATCGGCCGCCGCTTCGACGACCCGATCACCAAAAAGGACACCGAGCTGGTGCCCTACAAGATCGTCAAGGGTCAGAACGGCGACGCATGGGTGCAGGCTGGTGACAAGGACTATAGCCCGTCGCAGATCTCCGCCTTCATCCTCCAGAAGATGAAGGAAACCGCCGAGGCTTATCTCGGCGAGGGTGTCACCCAGGCGGTGATCACGGTTCCGGCTTACTTCAACGACGCACAGCGCCAGGCGACCAAGGATGCCGGCCAAATCGCCGGACTTGAAGTGCTGCGCATCATCAACGAGCCGACCGCGGCCGCTCTCGCCTACGGGCTCGAGAAGGAAGACGGCAAGACGATCGCCGTTTACGACCTTGGCGGCGGCACGTTCGACGTATCGATCCTCGAGATCGGCGACGGCGTGTTCGAAGTGAAGTCGACCAATGGCGACACCTTCCTCGGTGGTGAGGACTTCGACGCCCGCATCGTCAATTGGCTCGCCGACAAGTTCAAGGCGAAGGAAGGCATCGACCTTCGCACCGACCGCCTCGCGCTTCAGCGGCTGAAGGAAGCCGCCGAAAAGGCGAAGATCGAGCTTAGCTCGGCTGCGACGACCGAAATCAACCAGCCCTTCATCACCGCGCGCATGGAAGGCGGCGCAACCACTCCGCTCCACCTCGTCGAGACGATCAGCCGCGCCGACCTCGAAAAGATGGTCGAAGACCTGATCGAGCGGACCATCGAGCCGTGCAAGAAGGCGCTGAAGGACGCTGGCCTCGACGCCAAGGACATCGCCGACGTCGTGCTGGTCGGTGGCATGACCCGTATGCCCCGCGTTCGCGAAAAGGTGAAAGAGTTCTTCGGGCGTGAGCCGCACACCGGCGTGAACCCGGACGAAGTCGTGGCCATGGGCGCTGCGATCCAGGCCGGCGTTCTGCAGGGCGACGTCAAGGACGTCCTGCTGCTCGATGTTACGCCGCTGTCGCTCGGAATCGAGACTTTGGGCGGCGTGTTCACCCGGATGATCGACCGCAACACGACGATCCCGACCAAGAAGAGCCAGGTCTTTTCGACCGCCGAGGATAATCAGAATGCGGTAACCATCCGCGTCTTCCAGGGCGAGCGCGAGATGGCTTCGGACAACAAGATCCTCGGTCAGTTCGACCTGGTCGGAATCCCGCCAGCTCCACGCGGCGTGCCGCAGATCGAGGTCACGTTCGATATCGACGCCAACGGCATCGTCAACGTGTCCGCGAAGGACAAGGGCACCGGCAAGGAGCAGCAGATCCGCATCCAGGCTTCGGGTGGTCTCAACGATTCCGACATCGACAAGATGGTCAAGGAAGCCGAGCAGTTCGCCGAAGAGGACAAGAAGCGGCGCGGTGCTGCTGAGGCGAAGAACAACGCCGAGAGCCTCATCCACTCGACCGAGAAGCAGCTCGCCGAACATGGCGACAAGGTTTCGGCCGAGATCAAGACCGAAATCGAGACCGCGCTCACCGAAGCGAAGGCTGCGGTCGAGAGCGGCGATGCCGACAAGATGACCGAGAAGACGCAGGCGCTGACCCAAGCGGCGATGAAGCTCGGCGAGGCCATGTACAAGGCGCAGCAGGCCGAGGCAGGCGCAGCTGCTGGCCCGGCTGGAGAAGAGAGCGCAGCGGAAGAGAAGCCGGCTGACGAGGACGTCGTCGACGCTGAATTCTCCGAGGTCGACGAAGAGAATAAGGGCTGATGAACCTGTGGCGCCGCGCTCGCGGAAGGGCCGGCGCCATGAGTAGGCGTAGCGGGGAGACGTGATGGTCGAGCAGGACTATTACGATTTGTTGGGTGTCCAGCGCGGGGCAGACGAGACGGCGATCAAGGCCGCCTATCGTCGTCTCGCGAAGGAACATCACCCTGACCGCAAAAACGGCTGCAAGGAATCCGAGGACCGCTTCAAGGCGATCAACGAGGCCTATGACGTCCTCAAGGATCCGCAAAAGAGGGCTGCTTACGACCGGTTCGGGAAGTCGGCCTTTCAAAATGGTGGCGGTCAGGATCCGTTCGGAAATGCCGGCTTCGAGGGCTTTTCCGACATTTTCTCGACCATCTTCGGCGAGTTCATGGATCCGCGCGGGGCTCGCCAGAATGCAGCTCGCGGAGCCGATCTGCGCTACGACGTCGAGCTGACGCTCGAGGAAGCGTTTACCGGCACCGAGAAAACCATCACCATCGAATCGCTGGCCAAGTGCGAGCGTTGTGAGGGCCGCGGTTGCACCGGCATAGACCGCTGCGCCGACACCTGCAGGACTTGCGGCGGCGCCGGGAAGATCCGCGCCCAGCAGGGCTTCTTCATGGTCGAGCGTGGATGTCCGACCTGCCGCGGCAGCGGCGAGACCATCAGCAACCCATGTGCGGTCTGCCAGGGCGAGGGGCGCGCGATCAATCAGCGCCGGCTGTCGGTGAAAATTCCCGCGGGCGTGGACGAGGGAACGCGTATTCGCGTCTCCGGCGAAGGCGAGGCTGGGATCCGCAAGGCCGCAGCGGGCGACCTTTACCTGTTCGTCCACATGAAGCGGCATCCGATCTTCGCGCGCGAAGGAACGACTCTCGTCGCAGATGTGCCGGTAACGTTTACGACGGCGGCGTTGGGCGGGTCGATCAGCCTTCCCGGCGTCGACGGCAATAAGGTCGAGATGAAGATCCCCGCGGGTGTCCAGTCGGGTGAGCAATTGCGGCATCGCGGTTCGGGAATGAGCGTTTTGAACGGGCGGGGTCGCGGTGATCTCGTGGCACGAATCCTCGTCGAGACGCCGACCAAGATGAGCGCGAAGCAGAAGCAGTTGCTTGAGGAATTCCGCGACACGGAGACAGGCGAGGAATGCCCGGCGGCGAAGGGCTTCTTCAGCCGCGTCCGCGATTATTTCGGCAGCTAGGCCGCCTTCAGACGGTCGATTTCCAGCCGCATCGCGAACATCTGCGCAAACAATTCGGCCGCGGCGTGAAGCTCAAGGCTCGGGGGTCGAGCCTTGGTGTGCGCCAGCCGGAAATCGCCGAGCTTCTCGCCATCGATCCTGACCGGCACGCGCATGGTGGATGCAAATCCGCGCTCAGCGAGCTCGGCCCGCTGATCGGCTGAGGGCGCCCGCAGGAGGGCTGCGCCGATCTCGGTATTCTTGTCGTCGCGCGGGAAGACCGGGACGGTGGCCGCAGCACTGTCTGGCACCAAGGATGGGAGATTGTCGCTCAGGCTTGCATTTGCGCCGGCGCTGAACGGCACGCCAGTACGACTACTCGTCGCCTTGTCGCTTCCGACCAGCAGAGTCACCCGATCGAACGCAGTCAGGGCTCGCATTCGGCGAGCGGCCGATTCGAGCAGGCCCGGGCCGCTGTCACGAGACAGTCCCGCTGCGAGCCCGCCCACGGCGCTGAGGCATTCGCCAAGGCCGTCCGCGGGGCTCGGCACGGCTTCCAACAGCACACGGTCATCCGATTGCTGGAAGGCAATGTCGAATAGATCGGGGTCGTTGGTGAGACGCACTCGATAGACGCGGGCAACGCCGGTGCTTCCGCTCAGCCTTGAGAAGAGGTTGCGCATGTCGTGCAGCGGTTGTGCATGGACGAAACGCCCGAGCGGCTCATCGATGAGCGTGACGTGAGATTCACCCAAGAGGTGATGGACGTTCTCGGAAGCGCGCTCGACGATCCAGTCAGGATTGAGCTCGAGATAGTAGCCGCAGAATTGGATGCCGTCCGTCACGCCTGATCCTTAGGTCAGCCGAAGACCCGCGAGAAGATCGTGTCGACGTGCTTCAGATGATAGCCGAGGTCAAACAGTTCGTTGAGCTGATTGTCCGAGAGGCGATGGGTGACGTCGGGGTCGGCCTTAAGCAGGTCGAGAAGCGAAAGCTCGCCGTCGGACTCCCAGACCCGCATCGCGTTACGCTGAACGAGCGCGTAAGCGTCCTCTCGGCTCAGGCCCGCCTGCGTCAGCGCCAGCATCACCCGCTGCGAGTGGACGAGACCGCCCATGCGATCGAGGTTCTTCTGCATCCGCTCAGGATAGACGACGAGCTTGTCGATCACGCCAGTCAACCGCCCGAGCGCGAAATCGAGCGTAATGGTGGCATCCGGACCGATGTAGCGCTCGACAGACGAGTGAGAGATGTCCCGCTCATGCCACAGTGCGACATTCTCAAGCGCCGGCGTGACGTAGCCGCGCACCATGCGCGCCAGGCCCGTCAGATTCTCGGTCAGGACCGGGTTGCGCTTGTGCGGCATTGCCGAGCTGCCCTTCTGGCCGGGGGAGAAATATTCCTCCACCTCAAGCACTTCCGTGCGTTGGAGGTGGCGGACCTCCGTCGCCAGCCGCTCGATCGACGAGGCGATAACCCCAAGCGTGGCGAAGAACATTGCGTGGCGGTCGCGTGGGATAACTTGGGTCGAGACCGGCTCGACGCTGAGGCCGAGCTCATCCGCGATATGCTGCTCAATCTCCGGTGGGACGTTGGCAAACGTACCGATCGCGCCGGAAATCGCACAGGTGGCCACCCCGTCGCGGGCTGCTACGAGACGTTCGCGATTGCGAGCGAACTCGGCGTAGGCCTGCGCAAGCTTAATCCCGAAGGTCGTCGGCTCGGCATGGATGCCATGACTGCGCCCGATCGTCGGCGTCAGCTTGTGCTCGAACGCCCGGCGCTTCAGCACTGCGAGTAACTCGTCGATATCCTTGATCAGCAGGTCCGCCGCCTGCTTCAGCTGAACGGCCAATGTCGTGTCGAGTACGTCAGAACTCGTCATCCCCTGATGAAGCCAGCGTCGCTCGGGGCCGACCTTCTCACCGGCCCAAGTCAGGAAAGCAATCACATCGTGTTTGGTGACGGCCTCGATCGCGTCGATCGCCGCAATGTCGATCTCGCCCAAGGCATTGTTGTCGTAGGCTTTGCGGATCGCTGCAGCATCCGCGGCCGGGATCATTCCGATCTTGCCCATTGCTTCGGCCGCGAACACCTCGATCTGCCACCAGATGCGGTAGCGATTTTCGGCCAACCAGATGGCCGTCATGTCGGGGCGGGAATAGCGAGGAACCATGGTCGAGGCGGCTAGCAGAGGCGTTTGAATGCTTCAAATCGGGCGCTACGGTTGCTGCGATGGCGGACGATCGGGATGCAGAGCTGGTCAGCGCCGCGGTCGCCGGCAATCGCGAGGCGTTCGCAACCTTGCTCCGCACCCACTACGATCGAATTCACGGGCTGGCCTGGCAGATGACTGGATCTCGGGCCGACGCCGAAGACATCGCGCAGGACGTATGCTGTGCTCTGGTCGAGAAGATCGCGAGTTTTCGGGGCGAAGCAAAATTCACGACCTGGCTGTGTGGTATTACGATCAACGCCTGCCGGGACCATCAGCGTCGCCGACGCTCATTCAAGGGCCTGACGGACAGGCTGACGGTGCTTGCGGGGCTTGCTTCCCCGACCGAGGGTCGGATGCTTCACGATGCAATGTGGCTGAAGAGCGCGGTTGGTCGATTGAAGCCGGTCTATCGCGAGACGGTTGTCCTGGTTGTCGGCCAGCAGCTGACCCACGCCGAGGCGGCCGAGATTTTGGGCGTGGCTGAGGCGACCGTTTCATGGCGGATGAGCGAGGTCCGGCGAATGCTGTCGGGCTGACGCCAAAAAAATTTCCAGAACCTCCCAAGGAAAACGTGAGCCCGCACGTCGAAGGGACATGCGGGTGATTTTGCCCGCGGTTCAAAAGGGAGGGTCCGATGTGCCTCTTTTGCCGGACTGTGGGTCCGATCTTCGCAGTCATTTGCCTCGCTTCCTGCGGAAAAGCCGAACTTCGCGAGGAGGTCTCGGCGCCACCCCCGCCCGTAGCCGCCCAGAAGTCAGCCGATTCCGTTGCCGTCATTACCGGCACGAGAATTCCGATGCCGAACCTCACCAGCGCCTCGCCGGTGACAGTGTTGAATGGAGCCGTCAGTGAGCGGGACTATCGGGCGCCGCCTCCACCGCCGCCGCCTGCGCCGGGCATGTATCCGACCTGGGCGCCGCCTTACCACGATGTCGGCCGCGACAAGTTCACACCGGTCGCAGAAAATGCGTTCAAGATCGTGCGCGAAGAGCCGGTTTCGACCTTTTCCATCGACGTCGACACTGCGTCCTACTCGTGGGTCCGAGCCTCGCTCAACGACAATGTGATGCCGCAGCCAGCCTCAGTTCGGACCGAGGAGATGGTGAACTACTTCCCCTATGACTATGCCGGGCCGACCGGGAAGGCTGAGCCGTTCAGCACCAATGTCTCGGTCATGCCGAGCCCCTGGTCGCCGGGACGCAAGCTCGTTCGGATCGGCATCAAGGGCTATTCGGTTCACAAGGCGATCCGGCCGCATGCGAACCTCGTCTTCCTGATCGACACGTCGGGGTCGATGCAGGAACCGAACAAGCTGCCGCTGGTGAAGAAGTCGCTCGAAATGTTGCTCGATGAGCTCGCGCCGAGCGATACGGTCTCGATCGTCACCTACGCCGGTTATGCCGGTACCGCGCTCGAACCCACGCCAGCGAGACAGAAGTCGAAGATCAGCGCGGTCATCGATAATCTCGGAGCGGGTGGGAGCACCGCGGGCGCCGAGGGAATCCGCCAGGCCTACAATCTTGCCGAAGCCAATCTCGACCCGAACGGCGTCAACCGCGTGATCCTGGCGACCGACGGCGACTTCAATGTCGGCATCACAAATGAGAACGAGCTCAAGGGCTATATCGAGCGCGAGCGTGGCAAGGGCGTATTCCTGTCGGTGCTCGGGTTCGGAATGGGCAATTACAACGATGCGCTGATGCAGACGCTAGCCCAGAATGGCAACGGCACCGCGGCTTACATCGACACGGTCAACGAAGCGCGGAAAACCCTGGTCGAGGAATCGGGCTCGACCCTGTTCCCGATCGCCAAGGACGTGAAGATCCAGGTCGAGTTCAATCCTGCGACGGTCTCCGAATACCGGCTGATCGGGTACGAAACCCGGATGCTCAACCGCGACGACTTCAACAACGACAAGGTCGATGCGGGTGACGTCGGTTCGGGCCAGACCGTGACGGCGCTGTACGAGGTCGTGCCGCTTGGGGGGCCGCAGGCGAACGACGGGCTCCGCTATGAGAAGCCGGCCGTGGCCCTGATTGCTCGGAGCAATGAGCTCGGCTTTGTGAAGATCCGCTACAAGTTGCCCAAGTCAGACAAAAGCACCCTGATCTCGACGCCGATCGATGGTCGCTCCGAGGTCCGGCGGTTCGAGGACGCACCGCAGGATGCGCGGTTCGCAGTCGGCGTCGCGGCGTTCGCCGAGCTACTGCGCGGCGGAAAATACAGTGGTTCGATGTCCTACGACGACGTTCTGAATATCGCGCTCGCGTCTCGTGGCAGAGACGAATTCGGTTATCGCAACGAATTCGTCCAGCTCGTGCGCGCCGCGAAGAGCGCGAGAACCCTGGCGCAACTCGAGCGCTAGGGAGTGCGGGGCCGCCGTCTGACGTCCCGCTCGGCGGCGGCCCTTTAACTCATTCGTTCGACCAGCCCGCGATTGCCGCTATGAGTCCGTCGAGATGTCGTCCGATCCCGAATCCGTGTCCTTGCCAGAGCCGCCGCCACCGCGGCCGGCCGCGCGCGATGCGGCGATCGAGGCGGCGTTGCGGCGTTTCGAGGGAGCAGAGAAACCCACCAAGGCGCGACGCCGGCCAACACCTTGGACCCGCCGGCCGCAATTCCAGCTGGCGATGGCCGCGTCGCTCGTTCTGGCCATAGGCCTTCCCACCGCCTTGATCGTCCTTCGCGATCAGGCATCGCATCCCGTCAGCATGGCGCCGGCTGCCGCACCAACTGCTCAGCGACCAGGTCGAACTGACGCCGACGCGGCTACCGACTTAGCGCAAGCAGAACCGGCTCCCGCCGGGAACGCGCGGGTTCCTGCGGTGGCAGTGCCGCCTTCTGCAAGGCAGGTCGCAGTCGGATCGGCTATTTCTGAAATCGCCGCTTCGCCGCCTGCCCAGGAGCGGGAGGAGGGTTATGCCGCGCCGGCCCCACCTCCACCTCCACCGCCTCCGCCGGCTCCCGCACCAACGCTTGCGCAAAAGAGCGCGGAGGCCGG
>Ga0207674_10000107_pt1 | contig 95635 bp, 106 predicted proteins | sample KBSCornC72_FD_184303 | JGI IMG/M metagenome (GOLD analysis project Ga0207674, IMG submission 184303) | Corn rhizosphere microbial communities from Kellogg Biological Station, Michigan, USA - KBS Corn C7-2 (SPAdes) (version 2) | ecosystem: Host-associated > Plants > Roots > Rhizosphere > Soil ...
CCGCAGCCGGGTTCGATGTGCTGACGATTCCCGAAGGCCATCTCTGTTGCGGGTCGGCCGGAAGTTATTCGATTCTGCAACCCGAGATCTCCGGCCGATTGAGGGCGCGGAAACTCGAAAACATCGCTTTGTTGAATGCCGAAGTCATCGCGACGAGCAATATCGGATGTCTCAATCAGCTTGCCGGCTCCGATGCGCCACCTGTCGTGCATTTCGCTGAATTGCTGGATTGGGCCGAAGGCGGGCCCGAACCCTTGGCGTTGGCGGGTGAGGCCGGTTAGGATTTCGTGATGCGAAACATCTTTCTCGCGCTGACACTGATCGTCCCTCTTTCCGCGCAGGCGGCGAACGCCCCGCCTCGCGCCGCCGCGAAGCCACAGCTGGAAACCCTGTTCGGCCAACTGGCGCGAGCGGGATCGCCTGAAGATGCAAAGCCGATCGAAGACCAGATTGCCGCGATTTTCCTGCAATCGGGTAGTCCCAGCGTCGATCTCCTAATGACGCGCGCCGCTGTCGCTCAAACGGCCGGCGACAAGGAAACTGCGAAGAAGTTGATCGAAGCGGTGACCGACATTGCGCCCAGCTATGCCGAAGGCTGGCACAGTCGCGCCGCACTTCAACGGGCGTCGGGCGACGATTCCGGCGCGATGGTTTCACTTGAGCACGTCATTCTGCTCAACCCGCGACAGTTTGCGGCGCTCTTCGAGCTCGGCGGAATGATGGAGGACTACGGCAACAAGGCTGCGGCGTTGAAACTCTATCGCAAGGCCTTGGAACTTGATCCCCAACTCGAAGGCGCGCGCAGGCACGTCGACGCGCTTAGCCGCGACGTGGAAGGGCAGGGCATCTAGTCCGCCGTCGGTCCCACGAACGTCACACGAAGCAGATTGGTCGATCCCGGAGTTCCGAGGGGGACACCCGCTGTCACAACGACGCGATCGCCGGCGACAGCGAAGCCTTCCTGGAAGGCGATCCGCGCGGCGCGATCGACGACATCATCCAAGTCGTGCGCGTCTTCCGTCATCACGCAATGCAATCCCCAAGCGAGCGCCAGACGTCGCGCTGTCTCGATCAAGGGCGTCAAAACGATGACGGGGGCTTCGGGACGTTCGCGCGCCGCCCGCAGGCCCGTCGAACCGGACTTTGTCCAGCACACGATCGCGCGCGCATGGATTGTGTGCGTGATTTGGTGGACCGCAGCCATGATCGCGTCGGCCGTCGTTTCCTCAGGCGCGTTGCGCTGCGATTCGAGAATCGTGAGATAGAGCGGATCGTTCTCCACCGATGCTGCAATCCGGTCCATCATCTCGACGGCTTCGACCGGATAGGCACCCGACGCCGTTTCGGCAGAGAGCATGACGGCATCGGCACCTTCGAACACCGCGGTTGCGACGTCGGAAACCTCGGCGCGCGTGGGGACGGGCGAGCCGATCATGGATTCGAGCATCTGTGTCGCAACAACGACGGGCTTTCCCGCCTTGCGAGCGGTTCGGATGATCTGTTTCTGGCGGCCGGGCACGGCCTCGAGCGGTAATTCGACGCCGAGATCCCCACGCGCCACCATCAGCGCGTCGGCCATCTCCAATATGTCCGCCAGCCGATCGAACGCCTTCGGCTTTTCGATTTTCACCAGAACGGCCGCACGCCCGGAAACGACCTTCTTGAGTTCTGCCACGTCTTCCGGCCGCTGCACGAACGACAAGGCGACCCAGTCCACGCCGAGATTGAGCGCGGCGTCCAAGTCGCTGCGGTCCTTCGGCGTCATGGCCGTGATCGGTAGAATGGTATCGGGCAGGTTCACGCCCTTGCGGTCTTTGATTTCGCCGCCGACCACGACAACGGCTTCGGCCGAGCTTTCTCCGACCGACAAGAGACGAAGGCGAACCCTGCCGTCATCGATCAGGAGGGAATGGCGCATCTTGATGGCGGTGAAAACCTCGGCATGCGGAATCGGAATTTCGCTTGCTTCTGTTGACGCGCTCTTGCGCACCAGACGCACACGTTCGCCCTCTTTGAGCATCCGCGCGCCTCCGGGCAGAGCGCCCAAGCGAATCTTGGGTCCCTGCAGGTCGACGAGAATGCCGATCGGGCGGCTGACCTCCAGCTCAAGTGCACGAACGGCGCTATGAAATTCAGCGAGCGCGGTATGAGAGGTATGGCTCATATTGACGCGGAATACGTCGGCCCCCGCGTCAAACAGGGCACGAATGCGCGCTTGCGTCGATGTCCCGGGGCCCAGCGTGGCCAGTATTTTTGTCTTGCGGCGCCGTCTCATCGTCAATCCGAGTAAGCTTGGGTCCAATTGAGCTAATCGAGCGACCGGGTGTCGCGCATGGCAGTCAGACTGTCAACGCGCTTGCCGTCGTTCCGCCCGCCCCCGATGATCCGTGTCATGAACGATCTTCCGTTCGAAAAGATGGCCTCGCAGCGGCATGATTCGTCGCTTCTGTTTGTCTGTGATCACGCCTCGAACAAGCTGCCGGACCAGTATGGCAACCTCGGATTGTCACAGGAACTCTTCGAAACCCATATCGCCTCCGACATCGGGGCAGCAAAGGTCACGCGCATTCTGGCAGCCGAATTTGACGCGGCAGCGATCATGGCGCGTTGGTCTCGCCTGCTGATCGATCTCAACCGCGGTTCAGACGATCCTACGCTCGTCATGAAACTTTCCGACGGCAGCATCATTGCGGGCAATGCAAATGTCGACGCCGCCGAGATGCAAAGGCGAATCGATTTATTTCATGCGCCGTACCATGACGCCATCGCGCGCGAAATCATGGAGATGAAGCGTCGGAATCGAGTTCCCGTCATCATTTCGATTCATAGCTTTACGCCCGTTTGGAAAGGTCGGACAAGACCCTGGGAGATCGGGATTCTTTGGGATCGCGATGCGCGACTAGCACGACCTATGATCAAGCATCTCGAGCGAGAGGGGTTCAAGGTCGGCGACAATGAGCCTTATTCGGGTGAACTCGAGAATGACTGTCTTTATCGCCATGGTACGATGTTGGGCCTTCCCCATGTCCTGATCGAGATCAGGCAGGATCTGATCGCGGGTAACGTACCCGCTCAGGCGTTGGTCCGCCGTCTGACCGTAGCGATCAAAAGTACGCTGGCCGAGTTGGGAGCGCCTAAGATACAATTTACCCGCCCATTGCCGCTTTCAGGGAACACCAAGATGGATGAGCGCGCGCGCGAACAGTTGGAAGCTGCTGTATTCCGTAGACTCGTGGCGCATCTTCGCGCTCGGACGGATGTGCAGAATATCGATCTGATGACTTTGGCGGGCTTCTGCCGCAACTGCCTGGGAGACTGGTATCGCGAAGCCGCGGCAGAGAATGGCATTTCCCTCGACAAGGATTCTGCGCGCGAGTTGGTCTATGGCATGCCGCAAAGCGAATGGAAGAAGCGCTACCAGACCGAAGTGACACCGGAAAAGCAGGCGGCTTTCGAGGCGGCGTCGAAACGTGCCGCGGAAACCCACCAACACACTACGGAAAAGACTCACAGCTAGACGCAAGATGTGCGTTGCCGCTCACCAACGGCGCCGCTAGGGTCGCGTTTCATCGTTTTTCCTCACACTTGTCGCTGGCCGAGCGCGTCGTCGCCCGAGCTTCCAGAATGTTTCGGAGAATGAAATGGCCAAATCCGGATTTGCAAAAGAGCATCTGCGCTCGTTCGTCGAGCGCATCGAACGACTGGAGGAGGAAAAGAAGGCGTTGGCCGACGATATTCGCGAGGTCTATTCCGAGGCAAAGGGTACCGGATTTGATACGAAGGTCATGCGTCAGGTCGTCAGGCTGCGCAAGATGGAAAGCGCCGACCGCCAGGAGCAGGAGGCGATGCTCGATCTATACCTAAATGCGCTCGGGATGCGCCGCTAGCTCGCCTCAGCCAGCAGCGCGTCTCGCTTGCTCACCGAGCTTTTCGCTCGGTTCGCCGGAATCGATGTGTTCGAGGCCAAGTTCCTTCAATTTGCGATAGAGCGTCGAGCGGCCGATGCCCAGCCGGCGAGCGACCTCTGACATGTGTCCATCATAGCGTGCAATCGCCATGCGGATCATTTCGGCCTCGACATCTTCCAGCTTGCGCATATGACCCGCGGTATCTGTTCCCGACAGTGCGTAGGGTGATGCATGGTGCTGCGCGGCCGTCGAATATGGGCTCGATCCGCTGTTCGCAAGCGGTCGGTCAGGCGAGCCTGCGATCCGTTGCATGTTCGATTCGATCCCCATGGCGGTTGCGATTTGCGGAAAATCGCAAATGTCCAGGGTCTCGCTTTCACACAGCACGACGGCGCGGAAGATGGTGTTTTCGAGTTGACGAACGTTTCCAGGCCAGCTGAATCGCTCGAGCAGGCTCGCTGCGGCCGGCGTAAGACCAGACATCGGCTTGTTTTCCTCGGCGGCGAAGCGCGCGATGAAATGGCGGGCCAATTCGGGGATGTCGTCGCGGCGGTCGCGCAATGCGGGAACGACAATCGGAAAAACGTTGAGGCGATAGTAGAGATCCTCGCGGAAGTGCCCGTCGCGCACGCGCAAGGCAAGATCCCGATTGGTAGCGGACATGATGCGTACGTCGACTTTGACGGGGCGCTTTGAGCCGACCGGATCGACTTCTCCTTCCTGCAATGCACGCAGAAGCTTGACTTGCATATCAAGTCGAAGTTCGCCGATCTCGTCGAGGAACAATGTCCCGCCGTCCGCTTCCTGGAATTTGCCCAGGTGCTTCTCGGTGGCACCGGTGAACGAACCCTTTTCATGGCCGAAGAGGATCGATTCGATCAAATTCTCTGGAATCGCCCCGCAATTGACGGTGACGAACGGCCGCCCCGCGCGTTCTGACGAGCCCTGGATCGCGCGCGCAATGAGTTCCTTACCGGCGCCAGACTCGCCCTCAATCAGAATGGGAATATTGGATTGCGCGGCGCGGCGGCCGAGCCGAAAAACCTGTTTCATTTCGTTCGACTGGGCAACCAGATCGTCGAATGTCAGCCGGTTCTCTGTCCTCTTTTTCAGTCGCGTGACTTCTCCGGACAATGTACCGATCTTGAGTTGGTTGCGGATCGAAATCGCGATGCGTTCCGGACTTGCGGGTTTGACCAGAAAGTCGCTGGCGCCGGCGCGCATGGCCTCGACGGCCGAGTCAATTCCGCCTTTTGCGGTGAGTACGATGACGGGCAAGTCGGGATTGGTCTGGCGCAGTCGCGCAAGCACTTCGAGGCCGCCCATATCCGGCATCACAAGGTCGAGCAGCATGAGTGCAATTTGTTCCCCGCGCGGGCCGTTGATCAGTTCCAGTGCCAGACCGCCGCCCGGCGAGGTTACGACCTGCATCCCGGAGCGCGTGATGGCCGCTTCAAGAAGCCGGCGCTGCACCGGATCGTCGTCGACAACGAGAATTGTCTGCGCCATCTTTGCGTTCCCAAAATCGAACAGGGTATCTTCGCGCCCAACCGGTAAATGCTGCGTTTAAACCTGTCCTATCGCGGAACAATTCGGATTGGATTAACAAGTGATGAACAGGCGGCCGAATGAGGGAACTCGACTACTGGACATTCTTCGCGCAAGACGCGAAGCGCACTGGAAGTCCGCTGTATTCGCGGATTTCGGCAGGCATCGGCCAGGACGAGGCGTTGAAAGCGCTCTGCTCACAGGCGCAACCGGGCCAGCCGCATGCGAATATGATCCTTGGCGCCGTGCATTTTCTCCTTCTTCGCGGAAGCGATCATCCGCTCACGCGATTTTATCGGACGCTCGGTGGCACCGTCTCAGCCGAGGCGGAAGATCCGTTTCCCGATTTCCGCGATTTTGTGCATCTCCATCGCAGTGCGGTTCTGAAACTCATCGAGACGCGCGTAACAAACACGAATGAAATCGGTCGCAGCGCTCTTCTTCATGCGGCATTCCGTTCAGTCGGTCGCGAGACTGCGCAGCCATTGTCGTTGATCGAAATTGGGCCGAGCGCCGGCCTGAACTTGATCTGGGACTCGTACGGAGTGCGCTATCTGAGGAACAAGGCCGTCACGGCGACCGTCAATGAGCCCGCGGACTTGGTGATTGATTGTGAACTGCGCGGAAATCGCACACCCCCCGTTGGCCCCACGCCAGATATCGCCGGACGAATCGGGCTCGAACTCAATCCCGTCGATTTGTCGAAGGCGGACGATCGCGATTGGTTGCGTGCTCTGATCTGGCCGGACCAGACTGCAAGACTTGCGAGACTGAATCACGGGATCGAACTTTTCATGACGCATCGGCCGATGATCAGAGCCGGCGATGCGCTCGAATTGTTGCCGGACACGCTCGCCGATGTGCCGCCGGGTGCGGTTGCGTGCGTGTACCACACGATCGCCGTCTACCAATTTTCGCGCACGATGAAACGTGCACTCGAAGATTTGTTGGCAGTTGCTGGGCTGAGACGCCCGGTCTGGCGGGTCTCCTTCGAGTTTGACGGTGAACTCTACATATTGTCCACGATCCGGTACGCCGACGGTCTGCGTGAGGAAAAGCGCCTGGCGAGCTGCCACCCCCACGGGACATGGCTTGAGTGGCTCGCATAATCGGAGAGAATGACGCCATGAGCGACGTATCCCCCGCCTCGATGATTTCGCCTTCAGGAAAGGCGCGCTGATGTCCGACGCGCCGGTCATGCCGCCGATTCCGGGTCAGCTCCCAGATACGGAAAGGCAGATGTTCAACATCGCCTCGACGGAGGGGCCGCTCGCGGCGCTCGATGGCGCCCCGCCTCCCGCGCCGCAGTGGTTCAAGGACGCGCTGGCCATCAAACCCGAAAGCAGCTTCGTAGAAGTTGCCGGCGCGAGAATTCACTATTTGCGCTGGGGGGACCGCGCGCGACCCGGTTTGCTTCTCGTTCACGGGAACGCGGCGCATGCCCATTGGTGGGATTTCATCGCACCTTTCCTTGCGCGCGACTACAACGTTGCGGCGATGGATCTCTCCGGTATGGGCGACAGCGATTGGCGCAGAGACGGATACGCCATGGAATTGTTCGCGCGCGAGGAACTCGCGGTTTGCGAAGATGCCGGCATGTTCAAACTCGACGAACCGCCCGTGATCGTCGCGCACAGCTTCGGCGGCTTCGTCACTATGCTGACTGGCGGCCTCTACGGGAACAGGCTGGCCGGTGTCGTAATTGTCGACTCACCGGTCAATCCGCCCGACCGGCCCGGCGGTCCGCCGAAACGCGAGGTTAAACCGCACAACATCTATCCGTCGCTCGCCGCGGCAATGGCGCGATTTCGCCTGATGCCGCCACAAACGTCCGAAAATCTTTACCTCGTCGATTGGGTCGCACGGAACTCGCTGAAAGAAGTCGCCGGCGGGTTTACATGGAAATTCGATCCGGCCATTTGGCAACGGTTTTCGATCGGCGACGCCGCCGAGAGGCTTAGAGCAACACGCTGTCGCATCGCAATTTTCAGGGGCGAACATTCGGTGCTACTGCCGCCGCAGATTGGTGAGTACATGTTCAACCTCTTGGGCCGCTCGGCTCCGATGGTCGAGATTCCGCAGGCCCAGCATCATATCATGTTGGACCAGCCGCTTGCGCTCGTCGCCGCTCTTCGAGCCCTGCTGGCCGATTGGGAGCATTCGACCGCCACGCGCAGAGTCCAGTAACAGCGGCTTTTTGAAACGTTGTGCGCGAGAGGTCACTTGCTATAGTCGCGCCCGTTGGAACACGGGGCACAAAATGGCCGCACATGGTGAGTCACCTGACGAACGTGAAGAGATGGACATCAGTGAGCATGTCAAGTCCTGGGAAGCCTTCACAGCGTTCGCAAGATGGTCAATTCTGGGCATTGTTGTTCTGATGGTCTTTCTGGCCATTTTCCGAACTCACGGCTGATCCGCAATTCATGAAACTCGCCATCCTCAAGGAACGCCGCGACGGCGAAACGCGCGTGGCGGCCTCGCCCGATACCGTGAAAAGGTACAGAGGTCTTGGCCTGGACGTGGCTGTCGAGTCCGGCGCGGGTGCCGCTGCGCAGATGACGGACGCTGACTATGAAGCGGCTGGAGCCGTCATTGCTGCGGACGGTGTCGCGGCTTTGTCCAATGCCGATATCGTGCTCTGCGTACGCGCGCCGGACACGGACCAGATCGTTGCCATGAAGACGGGTGCCGTCCTCGCGGCGCTCCTTGCTCCTTACACGGACAAGGAGACTCCGGCAAAGCTCGCCGAACGGGGCGTCGACGCCTTTGCGATGGAATTCCTGCCGCGCATTTCGCGAGCTCAAGCGATGGACGTTCTGTCGAGTCAGGCGAACCTCGCGGGTTACAAGGCAGTCATCGACGCGGCGGCGCAATTTGGTCGGGCTATGCCGATGATGATGACCGCGGCCGGAACGATCGCTCCGGCGCGCGTCTTGGTCATGGGCGTCGGGGTTGCGGGCTTGCAGGCGATCGCAACGGCTCGCCGCCTCGGGGCCATCGTCTCGGCGACGGATGTGCGACCCGCTACGAAAGAACAAGTCGAATCGTTGGGCGCGACTTTCGTTGCGGTGATGGATGACGAGTTTAAGAACGCGCAGACCGCGGCGGGCTATGCCAAGCCGATGTCGGTGGAATATCAGGCGAAACAGGCAGCGTTGATAGGAGAAACGATCAAGAAACAAGACATCGTCATCACGACGGCGCTCGTACCGGGCCGCAAAGCGCCCGTGCTCGTGACGGAAGAAATGATCAAGGCGATGAAGCCGGGTTCGGTCATTGTCGACTTGGCGGCGGAGCAGGGTGGCAACACGCCGCTAACGAAACCCGACCAAGTGGTCGAAGTCCATGGCGTCACGATCATGGGCTACACGAACCTAGCAGGACGACTTGCGACGGATTCGTCGTCGCTTTATGCCAGAAACCTGTTCAACTTCGTAGCGCTCATCGTCGACAAGAAAACCGGGGCGCTTGCGTTGAACTGGGAAGACGAAATCGTGAAAGGCGCAGGTCTCACGCGCAACGGCCAAGTCGTGCATCCCGCGCTGAAAGGTTGAGTCATGGAACTGGTCGATCCGATTGTCTTTCGCCTGACGATCTTCGTGCTGGCAATTTTTGTCGGCTATTTCGTCGTGTGGAGCGTCACACCGGCACTTCACACGCCGCTGATGAGCGTCACCAATGCCATCTCGTCCGTGATTGTCGTTGGCGCGTTGATCGCGGTTTCCGTGACCACGCTCGGCGCATCTTCATGGACGTCCAAATTGCTGGGTTTTGGCGCACTGGTGCTCGCAAGCGTCAACATTTTCGGGGGCTTCCTGGTCACTGCGCGCATGCTCGCGATGTACAAAAAGAAAGAGAAGTGAGCGTGCGATGAAGGCCGATTTCGCAGCGCTCGCATATCTCATATCGGGCATTCTCTTCATCCTTGCGTTGCGCGGATTGTCTTCTCCCGCGTCCTCGCGTGCAGGAAACCGCAATGGCATGGTCGGCATGGCTATCGCCGCCGCGACGACCATGTGGGTCGCGAACGTCGTCGATATGCTGACCTGGGGAATGATCATCGCCGGTGTCGCCATCGGCGGGGGGGTCGGCGCGATTATCGCGCGCCGCATTGCGATGACGGCGATGCCACAGTTGGTCGCGGCCTTCCACTCGCTTGTCGGTCTCGCCGCCGTGCTCGTGGCGGGCGCTGCCCTTTATTCGCCGCAGGCTTATGGCATCGGCTTCGAAGGCGCGATCCGGATGCAGAGCCTGATCGAGATGAGTCTTGGCGTCGCTATCGGTGCCATCACGTTCGCCGGTTCGCTGATCGCATTTGCCAAGCTCAACGGCAACATGAGCGGCGCGCCGATTCTGCTTCCCGCCCGCCACGTCCTCAACCTTGTGATCTTTGCCGCCATTGTCGGACTGATGGTCTATTTCGCGATGTACCAGCCTGTCTGGTCATTCTGGGCGATTGCCATTCTCGCTTTTGTGTTTGGAATCACGCTGATCATTCCAATCGGCGGTGCAGACATGCCCGTCGTCATTTCGATGCTCAATTCCTATTCAGGCTGGGCCGCCGCCGGCATCGGATTTACCCTGGAAAATTCGGCGCTGATCATCACAGGCGCGTTGGTCGGTTCATCCGGCGCGATACTTTCCTATATCATGTGCAAAGGCATGAACCGCAGCTTCGTCTCGGTCATTCTGGGCGGCTTTGGCGGCGAAACTGCATCGGCGTCAAGCGGCACCGAAGCGCGACCCGTTAAACAAGGCTCGGCGGACGACGCGGCCTTCATCATGAAGAATGCGGGGTCGGTGATCATTGTCCCAGGCTACGGCATGGCGGTGGCGCAGGCGCAGCACGCGGTGCGCGAAATGGCCGACATTCTCAAGAAAGAAGGCGTGAAGGTATCCTACGCGATCCATCCCGTGGCCGGCCGCATGCCGGGCCACATGAATGTGCTGCTCGCGGAAGCCAACGTCCCTTACGACGAAGTTTTCGAGCTGGAGGACATCAATTCGCAATTTGCCCAAGCCGATGTCGCCTATGTGATCGGCGCAAACGATGTGACCAATCCTTCAGCCAAAACAGATCCCAAATCGCCGATTTTCGGCATGCCCATTCTCGACGTGGAACGCGCAAAGACGGTACTCTTCGTCAAGCGAGGCATGGGCTCCGGCTACGCCGGCGTCGAAAACGAACTCTTCTTCCGTGACAACACGATGATGCTATTCGGCGATGCCAAGAAGATGACGGAAGAGATCGTCAAGGCACTGGGGTAGCTGCGATGATGCTATGGTTGCCGAGGAATTCTTTTCCGAGATCATGGCGCGGCTTGAAACGAAGGGTCGTCTGACGCAAACCTGAGGAGTATTCGTTCGCGATGACCGATCAAGCCAATGTGACTGGGTTACGCCGAGAATGGATCGCTGCGCGTATCTTTGCGGCCCTGGGCAGCGCACTTCTCATCGCCGTCGCGGTCGTAGCCATTCTCTCGCCGCCAAAGATTGTGGCACCGCCACCCGCCCGCAACGTTGCGATGCAACGGCAGCTGGCGCAGGCGCTCTGCACCGCGGGACTCGCCTCGGCGCAAGGCTTCGCGCTCGTTCCCTCTTACACCAAATTGGCGAGCGATCTCGTACAGGTCGGCTCGGTCAAGGGCCGCTATACCTGTTTCGCTCAGACGGATGCGGCCCGATACCAGATCACGTTCGACCTGATGTGCCGCGACCTGAATAAGCCGAAATGCGTCAATCTCTATAGCTTGGTGCAGGATGGAGGCGGAACGATTTACCAGCGACGCTAGACCGCGCGCACCCCACCCAATTTGCAGATGTGGCGCCACTCGTCGGCAGTGACCGGCTGAACCGAAAGGCGTGAGAACTTCACCAACGTCATATCGGCGAGCTTCGGGTCTGCCTTAGCTTGGGCAAGTGTGAATGGCTTCGATAATTCCGAGATTGCCTTCACATCGACCAGACCGAATATTCCCGTCTCGTCCGTCGGATCGGGCCGGTATTCGCGGATCACTTCCACGATGCCGACGATTTCGCGAGCCTCTCCCGAGTGGTAGAAAAAACCGCGTTCGCCTTTTTTCATCTTTTTCAAGTTGCTCTTGGCCTGGTGGTTGCGCACCCCGCTCCACGGCTCGCCCTTGGCGCCTTTTTTCTTCTGCATCTCCCATGACCAAGTCTCGGGTTCTGTCTTGAATAACCAATAAGCCATCATCGGCTCCTAGAACTTGGCGTCGCAGCCGTTGAACGTTGGTTTCCATGGTCGGACTTCGGAGTGCGCAAACAGCCCGGCCTTCACATAAGGATCATTCGCGTGCCATTGGCGTGCCGCAACGAGGTTTTCCGCCTCAAAGATGATCATACTGCCCGACATATCGCCCTTGCTATCGAGGAAAGGCCCACCCAGGCGAACACATCCGGATTCGCGAGCATAGGCAAAATGCGCCTCGCGCGCGGCCATCCGCAGAGCGAGCGAGTCCTCTTTGTCCAAAGCGGTGACGATAAAGAGCATGGGGAAAATGCCTTGCTAGTTGATGGTAACTCTAGCGCGGCGGCCGGCGGTCAGAAACATTATTTGCGTTCCAGTCCTAGAGGTCTGTTCATGAGTTGATCAAGCGCCGCAGCAGGCGTCAGGACACTGTCCAGAACGTCCACGATGGTGGTGGCGATCGGCATCTCGACGCCATGTCGCTGTGCTCGCTCGACCAACGGCCTCGCTGTTTCCGCACCTTCGACAAGCGGCATGCCTGGCGCCCGGAGCATCTGCAGCGACTGTCCCTGGCCGAGCCTCTGGCCAAACGCGAAATTGCGAGAGGACAGACTGGTTGCACTGAGAACGAGATCGCCGAGACCTGAGAGTCCCATGAACGTTTCAGCGCGTCCGCCCACAGCCTCTCCCAGCCGCGTCATTTCGGCGAAACTCCGTGCCAGGAGAGCGGCGCGCGCGCTTTCGCCCAACCCGAGTCCATCGGCAATTCCGCAACCGATTGCATAGACATTCTTCGCCGCTCCACCGAGTGCGACGGCGACGACGTCATCGCTCACATAGGGACGAAACTGGCGATGACCCAAAGTCGCCTGAAGCCGCTTGGCGATGTCGATCCGCGCCGCGATCGTGACGGCGGTTGGAAGTTCGTTGGCCACATCGCGGGCAAACGATGGACCGGACAGTACCGCGACTTGCACGCGAGGGAGAATCTCCGCGAGCACTTCGGTCAGCAGCAGTCCGCTCGATCGTTCGATGCCCTTGGCGCATAGCACGAGCGGAAGATCGTCGGACACATGAGGCGAGAGACGCGTGAGAGTATCGCGCAGATGCTGCGCGGGCGTCGCAATCAAAATGGCGTCGGCCTTCGCCGCTGCCGCAAGGTCATTCGTGGCCTCAACGTTCTCGTGCAGGGCCACGCCTGGAAGAAAGCGCGCATTCGCGCGCGTGCGGGTGATCGAATCGAGGACATCCGGCTCCATCGCCCACAGAGCGACAGAACGGCCGACTTTTGCTGCGACACAGGCCAGGGCCGTTCCCCAAGCTCCGGCGCCGATAACCCCAAGGTGATCATATGTCTTTGAGGAATAAAGGTTTTCCGACATATCACCTCCTGTTGGTGCAGTGCGGAAGATTGAACGCTTTGTTGATTATTCAGAATTTGCCATTATCTTTCGAGTGACAAGAAGAAAAACGCTGGGGTTGGAAACTGGACATGGCAGAAAAGAACTCCGTTCGCGACCAGATCATCGAAGCGGCCAAAAAGCGATTTTCGCACTTTGGCTACGCCAAAACGACTATGGCCGAAGTGGCAGCCGACTGCGCCATGTCTCCCGGCAATTTGTACCGCTTCTTCCCCGGTAAGCTCGACATTGCCGAAGCGATTGCGACCGAAGACTATTCCAGGCACCTCGACCATTTGCGCAAGCTTGCGGTAACGCCGGGCAAGGACGCGCGCACGCGCTTGCACGACCTCTTGTTCGAGGAATTGCGCCGCACCTACCACAAGCTGGAAAGGGACCCGAGGGCATATGAGATGGCGCGGGTGATCGCTACCGAGCGTCCGAAATTCGCCAACTGGATGCTCGAGAATGAACGCAAAATTCTTATCGAACTTCTTGATGAGGCCGAAAGGCGGGGTGAATTCACGGTATCCGACAAGGCCTACACGGCCGAAATGGTCCAATCGGCGACGATGAAATTCCGCTACCCGCAACTGTGGTCAAAGCTGACGCTGCCCAAGCTGGAACGCGAACTCGAGGGCGTCATGAACCTGCTGATCGATGGCCTGTGTCCTCATAAGGCGAGCCAGGAAGCGGCTGCCTGAACCGGGTCTAGTTACCGCCACAAAGCTTTCGTATGAGTCGCGCATGCGCCGCTCTGTTTTTGCACTCCTTGTTTTGCTCGCCGCTCCCATGTTGACGGGCGCGAGCCATCCCGCGCCGCCGCACCGACCCGCACTTGATGATGCCGATCGCGCCACACTCGACGCGATCAGCGCCCGTCTCAACGAATTGGCGACAGTGAAGGGCGAGTTTACTCAGATAAATCCCGACGGCAGCACGTCGGAAGGGACGTTCTTCATTTCCAAACCGGGCAAGATGCGGTTCGAATACAAGCCGCCGACGCCTACCTTGATCGTCGCCGATGGCAAGACTGTCGCCGTTGCCAATACCAAGCTGAACACCGTTGATCGCTATCCTCTGTCCGAGACTCCGCTCGGACTTGTGCTCGGTAACGAGGTCGATTTGAAAAATGATACAGCGGTTGTGGACGTCGAACACCAGCAGGGCTCGATCGTGGTCGGCGCGCGCACGAATGCCAATATGAGCCGCGCGAATATCTCGCTCGTTTTTTCCGACCCGGGATACGAACTGCGGCAGTGGACGGTGATCGATAATCAGGGCCTCACGACGACAGTCGCGCTGCGCGATCTCGTGGCGGGTGCCCCGCTCTCGCCCTCGTTGTTTCTTCTCCCAGACAGAAATCCCTTTGCACGGCACACACAGGAGTGACTGGCGATGACGCGCCTGCCCATAGTCGGGTTTCCTTGTGACCGTCGTTCCCTTGGCAAGCATCCCTTTCACCTGGTCGGAGAAAAATATCTGACAGCCGTGCGCGAGGGGTCGCGGGCCATTCCCTTGCTCATCCCGGTTCTGGACCCGCCGCTTGACGTGGCAACCTTGCTGGACAGCATCGACGGGCTCCTCTTTACCGGCTCGCCGTCAAACGTCGCACCCAAGCTCTACGGTGGGCCGGCGCCGCGCGAGGGGGTCTTGCAGGACGAGCATCGCGACGCGACAGCGTTGCCGCTGTTGAAAGGGGCGATCGAACGGGGCATGCCCGTGCTGTGCATTTGCCGCGGCTTTCAGGAGCTCAACGTCGCGCTTGGCGGAACTTTGCATCAACACATCCAGGAAGTGGCGGGCCGGAGTGATCACCGCTCGCGCGACGATGATCCGCTCGATGTGCAGTACGGCCCGGCGCACGCGGTTCAGGTGCAAGACGGCGGGCTACTCGCGAAAATGACGCCCGACAAATCGTTCTCTGTGAATTCCCTGCATTCGCAAGGCATTGATCGGCTGGCGCCAGGGCTGCGGGCCGAAGCCGTTTCGCCCGATGGGCAAATTGAAGCCGTCTCGCTGCCGGCCGCCAAGGGCTTTTTGTTCGCCGTCCAGTGGCATCCCGAATGGGCATGGTCCGAAAATTCTGTCTCCCGAGCCATTTATGGCGCTTTCGGCGAGGCGCTGCGCAAGCGGCCAAATAGCACTTGACATTGCGTAAGCTTAGACTTACCGTAAGTCATGGCTTACGGAACAAGCTTTGCTGCTCTCGCTGACCCAACCCGCCGAAGCGTGATGGAGTCGTTGCGGTCTGGCCCACGCGCCGTCGGCGAAATCGCGCGCGGGATGCCGGTAAGCCGACCCGCAGTATCGCAGCATCTCAAGGTGCTGAAGGAGGCTGGTCTGGTGACGGATCGTGCCGAAGGAACGCGCCGCGTCTACTACCTGGATCCCAAGGGCCTGGCGGCGCTCCGTAGCTGGCTGGACCAATTCTGGAATCAGGCGCTGGCGGACTTTCAAAGAGAAGCGGAGAAATCTTTCGAAGGAGAGAAATCGAAATGACCAAGCCTTTCGCCATCGCGCCGGTCCGCAAAACGCTTGTGGTGAACGTCCCGCAAAGCCACGCCTTCGAAGTTTTTACCAGCAGGCTCGACAGCTGGTGGCCGAAGGGACATGGCATCGGCAAAACGCCGGTCAAACAATCATTCATCGAGCCGCACAAAGGCGGCCGCTGGTACACCACGCATGAAGACGGCAGCGCTGTCACCGTCGGTCATATGCTGACGTGGGAACCGCCGCATCGCATCGTCTTTAGTTGGGAGATCGGCGCGGATTGGAAACCCGATCCCACGGTCGCCTCGGAAGTCGAAATAACGTTCGTCGCCGAATCCGCACACACAACTCGCGTTCAACTCGAGCACCGCAACTTCGAGGCACTCGGCGAAGTTGGCGGAGAAAGGATGCGCGGCAGCGTCGACGGTGGCTGGCCCGGACTGCTCGAACTGTACAAGAAGAAAGCCGAAGCTTTGGGGTGAGTAAGATGAACCGCAAGATGCACGTCGCGGCGGGATTTTTGATTGCACTTCTGGTCACGCTGCCTGCCCGCGCGGTGGTGATGGATTCCGCCCAAAACGGCTTTTCAATCGTTGATAGGACGCATGTCACCGCTTCGCCCGACAAGGTTTATGCGGCGTTCATTGCGCCTGCGCGCTGGTGGAGTTCGAAGCACACCTTCTCGCAAGACGCGGCCAATCTCTCGCTCGATCCTGTCGCAGGAGGATGCTGGTGCGAGAAACTCGCGAACGGCGGTAGCGTGCAGCACCTCGTAGTTGTCCAAATAGCGCCGGGCAAGTTGGTGGTCATGCGTGGTGCGCTTGGTCCGCTGCAAGGCCTGGGAGTCGAAGGCGCACTGACCCTCTCGCTAGCGCCCGCCGGCAACGGCACCGAACTGTCACTCACTTATAATGTCGGCGGCTATCTCAAGGATGGCTTTACGAGCTGGGCAGCGCCTGTCGACGATGTCCTCCAAGAACAGATGGCCCGTCTGAAAGCATTTGTCGAAACCGGCTCACCTGAGGCCAAACCGTAGTCACGCTTGTGCCGGGTTCAACGTCACGATCAAGGAGAACGAACATGACAATCAAGCTCCACGTATTTCCCCTCAGCCCACGCGCGTTCAAGGTTTTGTTTGCCGCGAACCAGCTTGGTATCGACTACCAGATGGTCTTCGTCGACTTCGGCAAACAGGCCCAGAAAACGCCGGGCTTCACCGCTCTCAACCCCAACCAACGCATGCCGGTTCTGGAAGACGACGGCTATGTCCTGTGGGAATCGAACGCCATCGTCCAATACCTCGCGTCGCTCAGACCGGAATCGGGGCTACTGCCGACGGACTTGAAGGCACGCATGACCGCCGTGAAGTGGCAATTCTGGGAGACTTCCCATTTCGACCCTGCTTGCGCGATCTTCATGTTCGAACGCGTCGTCAAGCCGTTGTTCGGCCGCGGCGACGCGTCCGAGTCCGAAATCAAGCGCGGAGAAGAGTTGTTGGCGCGCTTGTGCCCCGTTCTGGATGGCGCATTGCAGAAGACACGCTATGTCGCCGGCGAGACGCTGTCGGTAGCCGACATCTCGCTAGGCGCCACGCTCGTTTCGGCCGACCAAGCCAAGATGCCGATCGAGTCCTATCGTGGCATCCAGCGCTGGCGAACCGAACTGGCCTCGCTCCCCGGGTGGGCCAAAGCAGCAGCGCTCATGCGCCCTCCAGGTTGAGTACACCCGCGTGACGCGCACTATGGCCCCTGTTATGCTCGCCGTATGACTTTGAAGCGCGTCCTGCTCATTCTCTGCGCACGGATTGGGTTCAACCCGTAGGTTCCACCGGACGCGCGCGCGCGTCCGGTGCCCAATCCGTTTCCAATCCACTTCCGGAGGTCGCGCAGGATGACGCCCCGCGGCAGCAATCAGACGAAACACTGGCAAGCGCTGGATGCGGCGCACCACGTTCATCCTTTCTCCGATAGCGCAGCTCTGAACAAGGAAGGCGTGCGAATTATCACGCGCGGTCGGGGCGTCTATCTTTGGGATTCCGACGGCAAGAAGATCATCGACGGCATGGCCGGGCTTTGGTGCGTCCAGGTCGGATACGGCAATGAGGAACTGGCCGAAGCGGGATATGAGGCGCTCAAAACGCTCCCGTACTACAATCACTTCTTCAAGACGTCGAACCCCTGGACGATCGAACTTGCAGCGAAGCTCGCAACACTTCTGCCGGCCGGGCACGACCATGTTCTGTTCGCCAATTCAGGCTCCGAGGCCAACGACTCCGCGCTCAAGCTGATCCGCTATTTCTGGAATCGCGAGGGCAGACTCGAAAAGAAGATTCATCTGTCGCGCGACTATTCCTATCATGGTGTCACCTTTGCGGCGGCCTCACTCTCCGGTCTCACGCCTATGCATCCGCAATGGGATCTGCCGCTGCCGGGCTTCGAAAAGATTCCGACGCCATACTGGTATGGTGCGAAGGCGGCCGGCTACGGAGACATCGACCCCGACGCATTCGGCCTTCTGATCGCAGAGAAACTCGAAACCAAAATCCTCGAACTCGGCGCTGATCGCGTCGCCTCATTTTCGGCTGAACCAATCCAAGGCGCGGGCGGTGTGATCTTCCCTCCCGCGACCTACTGGCACGAGGTCCAGCGCATCTGCGCGAAGTACGACGTTCTTCTTCACTTGGACGAGGTCGTGACCGGATTCGGACGCACGGGTGAATGGTTCGGCGCGCAAACCTATCGCATCGCTCCCGACATCATGACCATGGCGAAGGGGCTTTCCTCCGGCTACCAGCCCATCTCGGCCATCTCGCTTGGAACGCGGATGGCAGCGACCATCCTCTCGGCCAATGAGGAACTCGTCCACGGCTACACCTATTCCGGTCACCCGGTTGCAAGCGCCGTCGCGCTGAAGAATCTGGAAGTCATCGAGCGCGAGAGACTCGTGCCGCGCGTGAAGACCGAAATCGGGCCTTACCTGCAACGTCGCTTGCGCGAGACGTTCCTGGATCATCCCATCGTGGGGGAGGTACGATGCGTGGGTCTCCTGGCCGCTGTCGAACTCGTGCGTGACAAAAGAGAGCGCAAATTCTTCGCCGACCCTGGCACGATCGGAACGCACTGTCGAAACTACTGCTTCAACGACGGCCTCATTTGCCGCGCAATTCGCGACACGATGGTTTTGGCCCCGCCTCTGATCATCCGCGAAAACGAGATCGACGAGATCGTCGCAAAATTGAAGTCCGCAATCGACCGAACCGCGAAGGATTGCGCCAAGAACTGACAACCGATCACAAATTTGTGTGTTTGGAGAGCGTACGGCGCATTCGAAAATGCCGGCCCTAAGGCTGCACTTTTCCGCTCCCTCGATGGAGTTTTGCTCGTGACCGATTTGCATCAGTCATTAAAAATAATCAAATAACAGGGAACTTGGAAAAAATAGTTGCAATGTGTGTCTTTGGTGCATAGGTTCGATTCCGAGGGTGGATTCAAGTCCAGCAAGCACTGCCCCCCCGCTCGCAAGCTGGACAACCGCCTTCGCGGTGCCGGTCATCCCCTCCCGGCACTTGCGCGTAAAAGCGCATCAGGCGCCCGGTCGGCCCCCCGACCGGGCGTCGTCGTTTGGGGGTTTCGTGACCCTGCGCAGGGTGAGGTTCAGCCTCCCGCCGCCTGGCACAAGCGAAGAGCTGCCCGACAGGACGCGGTCGATCCCGTGATACATCAGCCTGGCCGGGCCGCCGAACGTCAGCACGTCTCCCGTGACGAGTCGCACGCTTTTGGTCGGGGCCTTTCGAGTGTTGCCGCCGAAACGAAAAACCGCCGCATCGCCCAATGAAACCGAGACGACGGGCGCATCCAAGGCATCCTCGTCGCGGTCCTGGTGCGCGCCCATCTTGGCGCCGCTGCGATACAGATTGACCAGACAGCACTCCGGCCCAAACGAAGTGTTCGCTGTCGCGTGCCACAGCTCCAGAAGTGCTGCCGGTACGGCGGGCCAGGCCTTTCCTGTTGCTGGATGAACGGTCGAATAGCGATAACCGCTGGGCTCCGACAGCCATCCGAGCGGGCCAAAATTGGTTTCCTCCACCGAGAACGGTTTTCCCGAATACGGCATCAACGGGCGGTAGAAGGGCGCATCTTGCGCCAACTGCAGCACCACATCGACAAGTCTTTTCTGTTCCACCGAACACAAATATTCGCGCCACAACGCAACGCCGGGCGCGAGCTCAATCGCGCTCACCATTGCCATCTACTGGCCACCGGCCGTTCGAAGATGCCCTTGAACGTGCCGCCGTGGCCGTGCGCTTCGAGCCAGTCGCGCAGCCGCTCGGGATCGTAACGCTGGCGAATCCACTCGGCGATTGCAAAACCGCCGGCATCTTCCTCTGCAAACGCGAGGAACGGTTGCAGCCAGCGCTGATGTTCCTTGGGAAAGTGCAGATACGGAAAGCGGGCGAACTGACTGAGCGCTTTTTCGCGCGCAGCCCAGCCGCCGCGATGGATGAGAAAGAGCGCAGCCGCAAAGCTTGTTCGATCCTGGCCACCGGAACATTTGATGAGAAAGGGACGTGGCGCGCGGTCGAATGCGTCGAATAGAGCTATCAGCATCTCGCGTTTGGGCAGGTTGCGCGAATCCAGCATGACATCCAAATGCGCCGCGCCGCGTTTCTCGGTCACGCGACGCTCATAGCGCCACCAGCCGAAATTCGGATTGTGACCGCGCAGATTGATGAGACCTTTGATGCCGTGGCGCGCCAGGAAGGGACCGAGAAATCCGGCATAAGCCTGCGCCGCGCGCGCCGCCTCCCCAGGCACGATCCAATGGAAATTGTAGAGGATGTCGCCGGGCCCGCGCATGGCGCCTGTGTAGCGGTGCGCGCTATCATCCGCAATCGGACACCTGCGGGGGACATCGTGCCGCTTAAGGCTTTGCTGCAACGTTGGCAATGGACGACGCTTCTGGCGGTCGCGGCGTTCGCCGTGCTGTTCTCGCTCGATACCGGGCTGAAAGCGGCGACCGGATTCGGCACGGTCGATCTGCAGTCGGCCCGGACAGCCGCGGAATTCACCCAGATCTTTTCGGCCTGGATCGCGCGTCAGCATTCGGCGACGGCGGGTTTCAGCCTCGGCTTCGATTTTCTCTTCATCTTTCTCTACGTCAATGCGTTCTACTATTCCGCCATCATCGCGCGCGAGGCGTTTGCCAAAAAGGGTCTCGCGCGCCGAGCCGCGAATTATGTCGCGTTCGTGCCGCTCGCGGGCGCACTCGCGGACTCGGTGGAGAATGCCCTTCAATTCTCCATGATGATCCGCGGAGCGACCGACGATCTCGCCGGGCTGGCGTTCGTCGCGACCAACGTGAAGACCGTCTGCTTCGTGGTCGGGCTCGTTCTGCTGGCGGTCGCCGCGGCAGGGTTCTTCAAATTACGTGCGCCCAGGAAGGCCGAGACGGACTGACGCCGATTCCGTTCGCTGTGCCTTGACCCGACAAGTTCGCTCAGTATATTGCGCGGCTCCCGAGGGAGTCGGGTTTCTCGGGAAATTACTTATTGTCAAGGACTTAACCCATGTTCGCGGTAATCCGCACCGGCGGCAAACAGTACAAGGTGGCCAAGGACGATGTTCTGGTCATTGAGAAGGTTGCCGGCGACGTCGGTTCCACCCTCAGAATCGAGGAAGTCCTGATGCTGGGTGGCGACAAGCCCAAGCACGGTGCGCCGCTGATTTCCGGCGCATCTGTGGCTTGCGAGATCCTCGCCCAAGGCAAGGGCGAAAAGGTCATCGCCTTCAAGAAGAAGCGTCGCAAGAACACACATCGCAAGCGCGGTCATCGCCAGCCCTTCACCAAAGTGAAGATCACCGGCATCACGGCCGCGTAAAGAGTCAGGATCGTAGGTCATGGCACACAAGAAAGCAGGCGGTTCTTCGCGCAACGGACGTGACTCGGCAGGTCAGCGTCTCGGCGTGAAACTGTTCGGCGGCGAGAAGATCGCCGGCGGCAACGTCATCGTGCGCCAACGCGGGACCAAGTTCTGGGCCGGCGAAAATGTCGGCATGGGCAAGGACCACACGCTCTTCGCGCTTTGCGACGGCCAAGTGGCCTTCAAGTCGGGCTTCAAGCGCCGCACCTACGTATCGGTGATTAACGCGATGAATCCGGCGACGAAGAACGCGGCGAAATAGGCGGTTGAAGACATAGGCCGCCACGAAATTGGCGGCCCATGAACGGGAGGGAGATGGTCCGCCGTCTCCCTTTTTTATTCCTCCCGCAACGGAGGAACGTGTCATGTCCCGAATCATATTGGAAACCGAGCGCCTGCTGTTACGCCCGCCCGAGCGGAGCGATGTTCCCGTTTTCGCGCCGCTGATCGGCGATTTCGATGTCGCCAAGAACCTGGGGACAGTCCCGCATCCCTACGCGGAGAGCGACGCCATCACCTGGATCTCGCATCTCGACGAACGCCGCGCCAAGGGTGAAGCTTTTCAATTCGGTGTCACCCGCAAGAGTGACGGCGCCTATATGGGCGGCTGCGGACTGCATCTCGATAAGGGCGAATTGGAACTCGGCTACTGGTACGGCAAGCCATACTGGAAGCAGGGTTACGCCACCGAAGCGGCGCGCCGCGTGTTGCAGTTTGGATTCGAGGAATTGGAGGCGAGCGACATCTGGGCCGGCTGGTTTCACGACAATCCGAACTCCGGGCATGTGTTGGCGAAGCTTGGTTTCGTGGCCAAAGGCTTCGAGAAGCGGTCGTGTCTAGCCCGCGGGACGGAAGTCGGCTGCAACATCGTGACGTTGAACCGCGAAGCGTTCGTCGCAAGGAGGGTGGCATGAGCTTCCATCCGACGACGCAGCGTCTGATCCTGCGCGCGCCGATGCTGTCGGACGTGCAGGACGTCGTTCGCATTCTGAACGACTTCGATGTCGCGAAGAATTTGACGCTCGTCCCCATTCCCTTCACCGAAGAGCAGTTCCGCTCTCGCCTGGTGGAGATCGAACGGGCCCGGCGCGCCGGCGCCGAGTTTCTCTTTGCCGTCACGCGTGCCATGGACGGGTCCTTCATCGGTATGTGCGGCGTCGAGCGTCTGGAAACCGACGTCTGGGAATTCGGTTACTGGTACGGCAAGCCCTTTTGGCGGCAAGGTTACGCGACCGAAGCGGCGCGTGCCGTGATGCGCTTTGCCTTCGACGATCTCGGCGCCATGATGCTGACGGCAGGCTGGTTCGTGGACAATCCGGCGTCCGGGCGGGTCCTCGAAAAGCTCGGTTTTGTCGGCACGGGAACAATGCAACGTCATTGCGTCAGCCGCGGTGCCGAGGTCGCGTCGAACCGCATGCTGTTGACGCGCGATGAATTTGCGCGAAAGAAGGCCGCATGAAACTCACCGTGCGCCCGCTCACGCCCGACCTTTGGCCGCAACTCGAGGAACTGTTCGGCCGGGTCGGCGCGTGCAATGGCTGCTGGTGCATGTATTGGCGCATCGGCGGGGCGTACAACCAGCGTCCGCGCGAGAAAAACAAGGCCGCCTTCAAGGCGATCGTGAAGAAAGGTCCTCCTCCCGGATTGCTCGCCTTCGAAGGCGACAAGGTTATCGGTTGGGCGCAACTGACGCCGCGCGCGGCACTTCCTCACCTCGATCGCGGACGCTTCACGCAAAAAATCGACGACGTGCCGGTCTGGTCCCTGACCTGCTTCTTCGTTCGCAAAGGCCATCGCGGCCAAGGCGTGATGACGGCGCTGCTCGAAGCCGCGATCGACCATGCCAAGGCGATGAAGGCGCCCGCACTTGAAGCCTATCCCGTCAAGACCGACACGAAACGAAGCAATTCCGGCATGTATACCGGTGCCGCGTCCAGCTTAACGCGCGCCGGATTCAAGACAGTGGCCGTTCCGGCGCCGCACCGCCCGCTTATGCGCCTCGATCTCGCGAGGAAGAAGAAGGCGGCATGAAATTCCTCGACATCGCCAAGGTCTACATCCAATCCGGCAACGGCGGAAACGGTTGCGTCGCATTCCGCCGCGAGAAGTTCATCGAATATGGCGGACCTTGGGGCGGCGACGGTGGCAAGGGCGGCGATGTCTACGCCGAAGCCGTCGACAACCTCAACACATTGATCGACTACCGTTACCAGCAGCATGTCCGCGCCAAGAACGGCGAGGGCGGCATGGGCAAGGAAATGACCGGAGCCCACGGCGCCGACGCGGTCATGAAAGTCCCGGCCGGTACGCAGATCTACGAAGAGGATGGCGAAACGCTCATCACAGATCTTCCTCTTGCCGGACAACGCGTGAAGTTGCTGCGCGGCGGCAATGGTGGCTTCGGCAACGCCCACTTCAAGAGTTCGACCAACCAGGCGCCGCGGCACGCCAATCCGGGGCAGCCGGGCGAGGAAAAAATCGTCGTCCTCAAACTGAAATTGATTGCGGACGCAGGCCTGATCGGCATGCCCAACGCGGGCAAGTCGACGTTTCTCTCCCGTGTCTCGGCAGCGCGGCCCAAAATCGCGGACTATCCTTTCACCACGCTGGAGCCGCAGCTTGGCGTCGTGCGGATCGATCAGAGCGACTTCGTGCTCGCGGATCTGCCAGGCTTGATCGAAGGCGCGCATGGCGGCGTCGGACTGGGCGACCGCTTTCTCGGTCACGCCGAACGCTGCAACGTCATCCTCCACCTGGTCGACGGTACGGCAAACGAGATCGCGAAATCCTACAAGGTCATTCGCGGCGAACTCGAAGCCTATGGCCATGGCTTGGCCCAAAAGCCGGAAATCGTCGCGCTCAACAAATGCGACGCGATTCCGAAGGCGGCCATCGCCAGGAAGCGCGCCGCACTCGAGAAGGCTTGTGGCCGCAAGGTCTTCGTGATGTCCGGCGTGTCGGGCGAGGGCGTCGATACGGTGCTGCGCGCCATCGTCAAGGAGATCAACAAGAAGCGCAGCCGATCCCATGTTCGCAAGGACCCGAAGCGGGAGTGGGCGCCATGAGCGATCCGCTGTCCCAGGCAAAGCTTGTCGTCATCAAGATCGGCTCGGCCCTTCTGGTCGATCCCGATAGCGGAACTTTGCGCCGCACCTGGCTGGAATCTCTTTGCGCCGATGTCGCGGTCCTTCGCCGCGAAGGCAAGAATGTCATTCTGGTTTCGTCCGGCGCGATCGCGCTTGGGCGGCGCGCGTTGAAACTGCGGTCCGGTCCGCTCAAACTGGAGGAGAGCCAGGCTGCCGCCGCCGCCGGACAGGTTCGGCTGGCGGAAGCTTATGCCGATATCCTGGCAGGAGCAGATATCGTTGCGGCGCAAATCCTTCTCACGCTCGGCGACACCGAAGAGCGGCGGCGCTATCTGAACGCGCGGGCCACATTGAAGACGTTGATCGCGCTCGGCAGCATCGCGGTCATCAACGAAAACGACACGGTGGCGACCGCCGAAATCCGCTATGGCGATAATGACCGCCTCGCGGCGCGCGTCGCCAGCATGATGGAAGCCGATCTCCTGATCCTGTTGTCCGATGTCGACGGACTTTACACCTCCGATCCGGCGCGCGACGCCGCTGCGGCGCATGTTGCCGAGGTCGACGCGATCACGCCGCAGGTCGAAGCCATGGCCGGCGATACCCTGTCGGGCGTCGGCCGTGGCGGCATGGCGTCCAAGCTGGCCGCTGCCAAGATCGCGACGGCGGCGGGCTGCGATGTGATCATCGCCAAGGGGAGTTCGGAACATCCCATCGCCGCGATCCGCAGCGGCGCCCGCACGTCGCGTTTCGCCGCAAACGGCACGCCCGCGGCGGCACGCAAGCGCTGGATTGCGGGGGTTCTTAAACCCCAGGGCACACTCATCATCGATGCCGGTGCCGCCAAAGCATTGGCAGACGGAAAAAGTCTGCTGCCCGCCGGCATTCGCCAGATCGACGGTCGCTTCGAACGCGGCGACGCCGTGGTCGTGAAGGATCACAGCGGGCGCGAGATTGCGCGCGGGCTCGCGGCTTACGGCGCCGGCGACGCCGAACGCATCGCCGGCAAACGCTCGCTCGAAATCGAGGCGATCCTCGGGTATCGCGGCCGCGACGAGATGATCCATCGTGACGATCTCGCGCTGACGGGAGGTGTGTCGTGACCGGTTCATCGACACTCTCCGACGAGATGCTGGCGCTGGGTCGAAGCGCCAAGGGCGCCGCGCGTACCATGCGCGAAGCGTCGACAGACACAAAGAACAAGGCGTTGCGCGCGGCCGCTGCCGCCATCCGGGCGCGCGCGAACGAGATCGCTGCGGCCAACGCGAAGGATATGAGCACGGCGACCGGCCTCACGCCGGCGCTGCGCGATCGCCTGATGCTCGATACCAAACGGATCGAGGCGATGGCGAAAGGAGTCGAGGACGTTGCGCAATTGCCCGATCCGGTCGGACGCGAGCTGGCGCGCTGGACGATGCCCAACGGCTTGGACATCGCGCGCATCGCCACGCCCATCGGCGTCATCGCGATGATCTATGAAAGCCGCCCGAACGTCACCGCCGATGCCGCCGCGCTGGCGCTGAAGGCCGGCAACGTCACCATTCTGCGGGGCGGCTCGGAAGCGGCGCACTCCATCGCAGCGATCCATGCCGCGATGACTCAAGGTCTGCGTGCCGCCGGATTGCCGGACGCCGCCATCAGCCTTGTCCCGACGACGGATCGCGCCGCTGTCGGGCTCATGCTCTCCGGGCTCGAGGGCACCATCGACTTGATCATCCCGCGCGGCGGCAAGCAGCTGACGAGCCGCGTGATGGCGGAGGCGCGCGTCCCTGTGTTGGCGCACCTCGAAGGCGTGTGTCATGTCTATGTCCATGAAAAAGCGAACCTCGCAACCGCACGAGATATCGTGTTGAACTCAAAGATGCGGCGTACCGGCGTCTGCGGCGCGGCCGAGACACTGCTCCTCGATCGCAACATCGTGTCGTCGCATGGCATTCCCATTCTCAAAGATCTGGCCGAAGCCGGTTGTGAGATCCGTGGCGATGACGCCATCCGCGCGACGTTCCCGAAGGCGCTTCGGGCTACCGAAAGCGATTGGTCGACCGAATTTCTCGACGCCATCATCTCGGTAAAGACCGTCGACGATGTCGACGACGCCGTCCGTCACATCGAGCGCTACGGCTCGCATCACACCGAGAGCATCGTTACCAGCGATCAGAAAGTCGCCGAGCATTTTCTCGCCGCGCTCGACTCGGCGATTGTGCTCTGGAACGCGTCCACGCAGTTCGCGGACGGCGCCGAATTCGGCATGGGTGCCGAGATCGGAATCGGCACCGGCAAGCTGCATGCGCGCGGTCCGGTCGGCGTCGAGCAACTGACCACGTTCAAATACGTCGTGCGCGGCACGGGGCAGGTGCGGCCGTGAAGGCGGTGCCGCATCGTCAGCGTGCCAACTGGGTCAGACCGCCGGGGCCGGTCGCGCCTGGCCTGCGGATCGGTCTCCTCGGCGGCTCGTTCAACCCCGCCCACGAAGGTCATCGCCATGTCAGCGAAGTGGCGCTGAAACGTCTCGGCCTCGATTACGTCTGGTGGCTCGTCACGCCGCAGAATCCCCTGAAGCCCGTCGCCGGAATGGCGCCGCTGCATGATCGCGTCCGCGACGCCGAACTGGTCGCCCGTCATCCGCGGATCATCGTCATGGACATCGAGCACGATTTTCATACGCACTACTCGTTCGACACGTTGAAGGCTTTGCAAAAGCGTTTTCCGCAACTCAAATTCATCTGGCTCATGGGCAGCGACAATCTCAACATCTTTCGGCGCTGGCACCGTTGGGCCGAGTTCGCCCAATGTGTTCCCATCGCCGTCATCCAGCGTCCCGGTACCATCCTGGCTGCGCTGCATGCCAAGCCGGTCCAGCGCTTCGGGCTTGCACCCACCACAGCGAAGCTCTGCGCCCGGCGCGCGCCCGCGATCGCCATCATCGGCGGCAAGCGCAACACGCAGAGCTCGACCGCCATTCGGGCCTCCGAGCGTTTCGCCGAGGGCTTGGTCGGCGTCATACCCTCGTGATAGATTGCACCTACGTGCCGCATACCGGCGCGAAGGAGGATGAACACTGACACTGAAGTCCAATGGCGTTCGTAAAGCGCCCCTCAAAGCCAGGTCCGCAAGCAAGCGGGCCAAAACCTCAACCAAAAAATCGGTTCCCAAAAAAGCTGCCGTCAAAAAGACAGCGAGCCTTGATGCCGTCGATCGTGCGCTCCTGGATCGGGTGCGCATCTCGCTCGACGAAGACAAGGCCGAGGACATCGTGGTCATCGACCTCGAAGGCCGCTCTTCGCTCGCCGACGCGCTGGTGATCGCGACCGGTCGGTCCTCGCGCCATGTTGCCGCCATCGCCGAGCATCTCGCGCGCCGCCTGAAGGACGCAGGTTACGGCACGCGTCCGATCAACGGCGCCCAGCAGGGCGACTGGGTTCTGGTCGACGCCGGCGATGTCATCGTCCACGTCTTCCGCTCCGAAGTGCGCGACTATTACGACCTCGAAGGCATGTGGTCGGTCAAGGAACCGCAACGTGGGCGCGCTGCGGGCTGAACTATGCGGCTGCACATCCTCGCGGTCGGCTTCGGCCGCGGCACGCTCGAGAGCCCGCTCAGCGAAGAATTCCTCGGCCGCGCCGCGCAACTCGGCAAGCGCATGGGCTTCCCCGAGGTCGTCTGCGAGGAAATCGCCGTCTCGAAGGAGCGCGACGTCAGAAAACGCATGGCCGACGAAGCCGAGCGGCTCGCCAAGCGCGTGCCCGCCGGCGCGCACATCATTCTTCTCGACGCGAAGGGCAAAGGCATGACGAGCGAGGACTTCGCCGACATGCTGGGCGCGCTGCGCGACGCAGGAACAAAAGACCTCGCATTCGTTATCGGCGGACCGGACGGGCTCGCCCCGTTGCCGGGGAAACGCGCTGGACGCAGCCTTGCCTTCGGTCCGCAAACCTGGCCGCATCTTCTGGTGCGCGCGATGCTGAGTGAACAGATTTATCGCGCGCTCACGATTCTCGCAGGTCATCCCTATCATCGCGGATGACGTCGTCGGTACGCGCAATCGTGGGGATATAGCGGAATTGGTGATTGAACCGTGACGGTTCAAGAGCCGCCTCAATTTTTATGCAGTAATTCTTCGAAAAAATCCGCAGCGGCGAACTTGTCCAACAGTTGACGCGTCAAAGTCCGCGCCGAGCGCGGAGAAATTGCGCGCAAGCGTTGGATAACTACGCGGCCAACCTTGGCCCGCGCGATCACATTGCGCCGCAATCCATCAGTTCGTCGGCAATCTTTTTCTGCTCGATGGTCAGAACTGCATAGAGTTTGCTGATTGCGGGAGAGGACGTCTTCATCGCGTCAACTATGGCCTGCATGCCGGCGATCCGCGCATTCATGCGATCCACGGCGGTTCCAGCCTTCATTGCGTTCATCATCGCTGTGCGCGCGCTCTGCATCGCATCGATGCGCCCTGTGAGCGCATCCGCGTAACCATTCCACGCGTCGTTCTGAGCCGCCGTAATCCTGAGGTTGTCCTTCAGGTACGCCAGACGATTCGCAACGACACTTGCCAGATGCGATGTCCGAGTTCCCATCGCCCCTGCGCCCATCGTACCAGGACCAGGCATACTCTCGCCCATCGCGTTCGGGCAGGCTCCACCCATTGGGCTGAACCTGTCGTCAGCCTGAGCGATCGACGGCGACGAAGAAGCCGCTGAAATGGTCACCGTAAGGGCCGTTGCGACCAATAGTTTGTTCATGACGAGGATGAGCCTTCAGGAGCGACTGGCAGCACAAGAGGGTCTTCTAGACTCTGCGCGCCGATTTATTTTGTGGGCGGACCTTCTGGTGGGACGACGGGGACCTTTTCCCACGGCGAAGCACACTCCTTTACATACGGATAATAGGCCTTGGTGTCGGGGCAATAGTTCCAGAATTGATCTGATGTCGGCTCCGGCCCAGGGACGTAACGGGTGTCGTAGGAATACGGATACGGATATGGATACGAGTAGAAGAAGGGATCGCTGAAAAAGAATGCGTCGGAGAAGAAGAACGGATCGGCGAAAAAGAAGAAATCGTCGTCGAAGCCGTGATGATGATGGTGGCCGCCCATGAAGCCCCCTGATTGGAGCCCACGCATCGCGCTGTGGGGAACCGCCGAGGAAGGCATGGCAGGGGACGCCACGGTGGGGCTGGCGCCCATACCGAAATGGCTCCCACCCATCGCGTGATTGTGAAATGCGAATGACGGCCCGGTAGCGCCGACGAGCAGCGCGACAACAAGACTTCCAAGCGCCTTGTTCAGCATTTCATCCATCCCGTTCCTATGCGAGTTGACCACCTCCGTGAATGGGGTGCCAACACACGACCGAATCTCCAAAACGTCGACGATGATATTTTCACGGTTTGAATGAACCCAACCTGAACGGCTGGTTAATGTACCTAGTTACGCACATGCGTTCTCACGGAAGCCTATGTCCGTGACTGAGAGGATAAAGGCCGGAACGGAGGGGGAGATGCGAGGTATCAGATATCCAGCAGCAGACGCTGCGGATCTTCGAGATTCTCCTTCACGCGCACCAGGAACGTCACGGCGGCGCGGCCGTCGACGAGCCGGTGATCGTAGGAGAGGGCGAGATACATCATCGGCTTGATCACGATCTTGTCGCCTTCCGCAACCGGGCGCGGCTGGATCTTGTGCATGCCGAGGATGCCGGATTGCGGCGTGTTGAGGATCGGCGTCGACATCAAGGAGCCGAACACGCCGCCGTTGGTGATCGTGAACGTCCCACCCATGAGTTCGTCGAGCTTCAGCTTGTTGTCGCGCGCGCGCAGCCCGTAGTCGTGAATCTTGGCTTCGATCTGGGCGAGCGAGAGCTTGTCCGCATCGCGCACGACGGGCACGACGAGGCCGCGGTCCGTCGAAACCGCGACGCCGATGTCGTAGTAGTTCTTGTAGATGACGTCGTCGCCTTCGATTTCGCCGTTGATGTCGGGAAGCTCCTTCAACGCCGCGATGCAGGCCTTGACGAAGAAGCCCATGAAGCCCAGGCGCACGCCGTGTTTCTTCTCGAAACTCTCCTTGTACTCGGCGCGCAAGGCGATGACGTGGCTCATATCGACTTCGTTGAAGGTCGTGAGCTGCGCCGCCGTGTTCTGCGATTCCTTCAGCCGGAGCGCGATCGTGCGGCGCAGGCGGCTCATTTGGACACGTTCCTCGCGGTCGGCGCGCGGGCGCGGCCCGGCGCTCGCTGCAGCGGGTTGCGGACGCACCGCGCGTTCGGCGGCGCGCGCTTCCAAGGCGTCGAGCATGTCGCCCTTGCTGAGGCGGCCGTCGCGCCCTGTGCCGGAAACGCGGCCCGGATCAACGCCGCTTTCCTCGGCGATGCGGCGGACTGACGGCATGATCGGCGCGGACGTCGTTGATGCGGCCGGTTTCGCCGCTTCGGTCTTGGCAGCGGGCTTCGCTGGCGCGGGCTTGGCTGCGGCAGCGGACGTTTTCGCCGTCACGGGCGCCGCGGCGGCGCCTTTGGCGCCTTCCGCGATGGCGCCGAGAACCGCGCCGACCTGAACGGTGGCGCCTTCCTCGACCGAGATGGATTCGATCGAGCCGTCGGCCGGCGCCGGCACTTCCACCGTGACCTTGTCGGTCTCCAGTTCGAGCAAAGGCTCGTCACGCTTTACGGCGTCGCCCTGTTTCTTGAACCACTTCGAAACCGTCGCCTCGGTGACGGATTCGCCCATGGCGGGGACTTTGATCTGGATGCTCATCTCTCATCTCCGCCGCAAATCGGGTGCGCCGCCCAGTTATAGCGTCAAAGCTTCGGCGAGGAACGCCTTCAGTTCGGCATTGTGCTGACTCATGAGACCGGCCGCGGTGGAGGCATATTCCGGCCTTCCAACATAACGTGGCGCGCCGCTGCCGCCCAACTGGACAATCGTGTGCTCGATACGGGGTGCGACGAACGTCCAGGCGCCCTGATTCTTCGGCTCTTCCTGACACCAGATGATCTCGGCCTTGGGGAACCGGTTCAGCTCGAGAGCCAGGACGTTTTCCGGAAACGGATAAAGCTGCTCGATGCGCACGATCTGGATGCGGCCCTCGTTGAGCTTGTCGCGCGCCTCCATGAGGTCGAAGTAAACCTTCCCGCTGCACAGAACCACGCGCTTGATCTGATTGTCCTCGACGAGTTGCGTCGTCCAGGCGCCGGGCACCGCTTCGGCTTGATCGCGCAGCACGCGGTGAAAAGAAGCGCCCGGCCCGAAGTCGGCCAGGAACGAGGTACAGCGCTTGTGGCGCAGAAGCGACTTCGGCGTCATCAGGATCAGAGGCTTGCGGAACGGCCGGTGCATCTGGCGCCGGAGCACATGGAAATAGTTCGCCGGCGTCGTGCAGTAGGCGACCTGGATATTGTCCTGTGCGCAAAGTTGGAGATAGCGCTCGAGCCGCGCCGATGAATGTTCGGGACCTTGGCCTTCGTAACCGTGCGGCAAAAGCATGACGAGGCCGCACATGCGAAGCCACTTGGTCTCGCCCGAAGCGATGAATTGATCGATGATGACCTGCGCGCCGTTGGCGAAGTCGCCAAACTGCGCTTCCCAGAGCGTGAGCGCCTTGGGCTCGGCCGAAGAATAGCCGTATTCGAACCCGAGCACCGCTTCTTCCGACAGCAGGGAGTCGATGATCTCAAAGCTCGCCTGACCTTCGCGCACATGCTGCAGCGGGTAGTAGCGGGTCTCGTTTTCCTGATCGACGAGGGCGGCATGACGCTGCGAAAACGTGCCTTCGGTCGAATCCTGGCCCGAGAAGCGGATCGGGATCTCTTCGGTGAGCAACGTGCCGAAGGCAAGTCCCTCCGCCGTCGCCCAGTCGAAGCCTTCGCCGCTCTTGAACATCTCGGCTCTGGCGTCGAGCTGGCGCGCGATGGTCCTGTGGATGTTGAAGCCTTCCGGCACGTGGGTCAGCGCGCGTCCCACTTCGTGGACGAGTTCGAGCGGCACGGCGGTGTCGCCGCGGCGATCGCCCTTGGGCGCCATCGACAGGCCGGACCAGCGTCCGTCGAGCCAGTCCGCGCGGTCGGGACGATGGGTTTTGGATGCCGTCAACTCGGAATCGAGTTTCTCCAGAAAAGCGGCACCCATCTGGTCCGCTTCGGCCTGACTGATCGTGCCTTCTTCGACGAGCTTCTGCGTATAGATCTGGAGCGTCGTCGGGTGATCCTTGATCGCCTTGTACATCAAAGGCTGCGTGAAGGTCGGCTCCAGCGTTTCGTTGTGACCGAACCGGCGGTAGCACACCATGTCGATCACGACATCCTTGTGGAAGAGCTGGCGGTATTCCGTCGCCACGCGGGCGCAGTGCACCACCGCTTCCGGATCGTCGCCATTCACATGGAAGATCGGCGCCTGCACCATCAGCGCGATGTCGGTGCAATAAGGCGAAGAGCGCGAGAAGGCCGGCATCGTGGTGAAGCCGATCTGGTTGTTGATCACGAAATGGATCGTGCCGCCGGCCTTGAAGCCCTTGATGCCGGACATCGCGAAACACTCGGCGACAACGCCTTGGCCGGCAAAGGCTGCATCGCCGTGCAGCAGCAGCGGCATCACGCTCGAGCGCGACTCGCAGTCGCCGAGCTGCTGCTGCTTGGCGCGTGCCTTGCCGAGCACGACCGGATCGGATGCTTCCAGATGAGAAGGATTGGCGGTCAATGAAAGGTGAACCTGGTGATTGTCGAACTCGCGGTCGCTGGAGGCGCCGAGATGATATTTGACGTCGCCCGAACCCTGCACTTCGGTCGGGTTGGCGCTGCCGCCGGAGAATTCGTGAAAGAGCTGGCGATACGGCTTTGCCATCACATTGGCGAGCACGTTCAGCCGCCCGCGATGCGCCATACCGATGACAATTTCCTTTACGCCAAGCTGGCCGCCGCGCTTGATGATCTGCTCCAGCGCCGGGATCATGGCCTCGCCGCCGTCGAGACCGAAACGCTTGGTGCCGAGAAAGCGCAAGCCGGCGAATTTCTCGAACCCTTCGGCTTCGACGAGCTTGTTGAGGATGCCCTTCTTGCCTTCCGGCGTGAAGACGATCTCCTTGTCCGGACCTTCGATGCGGCGCTGCAGCCAATCCTTTTGTTCCGGATCGGTGATGTGCATGAACTCGTAGCCGATGCGCCCGCAATAGGTGCGCTTCAGGATCTCCGTCATGCGCCTGGGTGTCGCGCTGCCAAGTCCCATCACGCCGTCGATGAAGATGGGTCGGTCCATGTCTTCGGCATGAAAACCGTAGAAGGATGGATCCAATTGCGGCAGCGGTTGTTTTGGGGAGAGCTTCAAGGGATCGAGATCCGCTTCGAAATGGCCCAAGACGCGATAGGCGCGAACGAGTTGAATAGCGCGAATGGATTCCTGCGCGGCAAGACGAAGATCGTTCTCGCTCGTCGCGCCCTTGCGAGCCGGCCATTGTCCGGTGAGCGCGCCGACAAGCTCGCCATTCTCGAACTGGGGTTTTTGATCGCGCCGCCAGTCGGGGCCGCGGCCGACTTGTGCCGGCGAGAGCGCGGACTGTCCGAGGCTGGAAAAATAAGCGCGCCAGCTTTCCTCGACCGCGTCGGGATTTTCGAGATACTGCGCGTAAAGCGATTCCACGAACGTCGCGTTGGTGCCGAACAAAAACGACGTTTCTTCGAGCAGGGCGTTGGAGCTGCGGTTGAGGCGATCCGGAGGAGATTGACTTGTCATTTCAATTGTTTAAGGCGGGGCTTGTTGGGTCCCGCCCAGTCCGATTTTCACACGCTGCAAGATGGTGTGGCGTGTAGCGCCGATGCGGTGCCAATTCAACGCTTCCTGAGGTTAAATATGGGTTCAAATAGAGTGGATTGCGACGGGTGACGGCAATTAAACGACTGACCGCACTCGATGCTCTGCGCGGAATCGCGGCGCTCGCGGTGGTGGCGTGGCACTGGCAACATTTTTTTTCGATCTCCGGCGACTGGCAGGCAGGCTGGACGCGCTCCATGCAGCCGTTTTTCTGGCTCTTGAAGCCCCTCTACATCCAGGGCTGGGCGGCGGTCGATCTCTTCTTCGTGCTGTCCGGTTTCGTGTTCTTCTGGCTGTACAGCGAAAGCATCCGCGACGGGCGCGTGCGCCTCGGCGCGTTCGCACTGATGCGGTTTTCGCGTCTCTATCCTCTGCAAGTGCTGACCTTGATCCTAGTGGCGCTTCTCCAGTCCCTCTATTTCGCGCGTGTCGGCCGCTTCTTCATCTACCAAGACAACGATTGGCAGCATTTTATTCTCCATCTCGGGCTGGTGCAGAACTGGTGGCCGAACATGCCGCAAAGCTTCGACGGGCCGAGCTGGTCGGTCTCGATCGAAGTCCTGCTCTACCTGGTCTTTTTCGCAGGCTGCCGGCTGGGCGTGCGTGCCGGTTGGCGGACCTTGCTGCTCGCCATCGCCGCCGCGCCCCTGATGTGGGTCGACGAACATATTTCTCGCGGCATGATCGGGTTCTTCATGGGCGGCGTGGCTTACGCATTGTGGGACCATGCGCGATCACGACCCTCCGCGGTGTTGCTCGCCCGGCTGACCGCAACGCTGTCGCTGATCGGCTGGGCAATCCTGCTCCTGCTTCTCTATCGTCAAAGTCCTTGGCTCGCCGGCGGTGAACTCAATGTCGGATTTCTCTATGCCTTCGATTACCTGCTTTGCCCGCTGACGGTATTGTCGCTCGCACTCTATGAAAGTGTCAGCGCTCGCCGCTTCAAGCGCCTCGCCTTCCTGGGCGACATCAGTTACTCGACCTACATGCTGCATTTTCCATTGCAGCTTCTGGTCGTGTTGCTGGCGCTGCGCTTTGGTCTCGCACCCGCCTTCTTCATGCAGGGTTGGGTGATGCTCGCATTCCTCGCCGTATTGATCGCGCTGGCGGCGCTCACCTATCTCTTTTTCGAGAAGCCGATGCAAGATTTGCTGCGCGGTCGCTCGCGCCGCTACGCAGTGCCGGCCGAATAATCAGCGCTTCGCTGGCAGAATGCGCAGATGTGCCGTGGCGGTCGCGACGAGCGTGCCGTCGGGCGCGCGCAGTTCGCCGCGCGTCGTGGCGCTTCTTTCGTCGCGCGACATCAGCCAGGCCTTCGCTTCCAGGACCGTCAGCGGAGCAGGGCGCAGAAATTCCGTCTCGAGCTTCACGGTTACGGAGGTCAATTCCGGTGGCAACTGCGCCAGAAGCGCCGCCGATAAGGAAGAATCGAGCATCGCGGAGACGAGGCCGCCTTGCATAGAACCGTGACGGTTGGCGAATTCCGGTTGCGCGCGAAAACTGAGATGCACCGTGCCGTCCGCATCGATCGCAAGAAGCTCGCGGCCGAGCAGCTTTGCGACCGGGGTGATCAGGTCGAGATCGGCTCTGCTCACTTGCCGTTGAGAAGCTCGACAAGCGTGGTGCCGAGCGCGGCTGGATTGGGCGAGACACGTATCCCGGCCGAGCGCATCGCCTCGATCTTCGAGTCCGCGCCGCCCTTGCCGCCGGAAATGATCGCGCCGGCATGACCCATGCGGCGGCCGGGCGGGGCGGTGACGCCGGCGATGAAGCCGACCATCGGCTTCTTGATCTTGTTGTGCTTGATGAATTCCGCGGCGTCTTCCTCGGCGCTGCCGCCGATTTCGCCGATCATAATGATGCTCTTGGTTTCGGGATCGGCCAGGAACATCTCGAGCACCTCGATATGCTCGGTGCCTTTCACCGGATCGCCGCCAATCCCGACGCACGACGACTGCCCAAGACCGACGGCCGTCGTCTGCGCCACCGCCTCATACGTCAGCGTGCCGGAGCGCGAAACGATTCCGACATTGCCGCGGCGATGGATGTGGCCGGGCATGATGCCGATCTTGCATTCGTCTGGCGTGATGACGCCCGGACAGTTCGGTCCGACGAGTCGCGTCTTCGAACCCTGCAGCGCGCGCTTCACCTTGACCATGTCGAGCACCGGAATGCCTTCGGTGATGCAGACGGCGAGTGGAATCTCCGCGTCGATCGCTTCCAGGATCGCATCGGCGGCGAAGGCGGGCGGAACATAGATCGCGCTTGCGGTGGCGCCGGTCCTGGCGACCGCCTCGCGCACCGTGTCGAATACCGGCAGCCCGAGATGCGTCGTGCCGCCTTTGCCCGGCGAGGTGCCACCGACCATCTTGGTGCCATAGGCAATCGCCGCTTCGGAATGGAAGGTGCCTTGGTTGCCAGTGAAGCCCTGGCAGATGACGCGCGTGTTCTTGTCGACGAGAATGGACATTACTTTTTTTCCCTGACCGCCTGGACGATCTTCTGCGCGGCATCGGCAAGATCATTGGCGGAAAGTATCGGCAGTCCGGATTCGGCCAGGATCTTCTTGCCGAGTTCGACATTCGTGCCTTCGAGGCGCACCACGAGCGGCACCGCAAGGCGCACCTCCTTCACGGCGGCGATGATGCCGTCCGCGATGATGTCGCATTTCATGATGCCGCCGAAGATGTTGACGAGAATGCCTTTCACATGCGGATCGGAGACGATGATCTTGAAGGCCGCGGTGACCTTTTCCTTGCTGGCGCCGCCGCCGACATCGAGGAAGTTCGCCGGCTCGCTGCCGTAAAGCTTGATGATGTCCATCGTCGCCATGGCGAGGCCCGCGCCATTGACCATGCAGCCGATTTCGCCGTCGAGCTTGATGTAGGAGAGATCGAACTTCGACGCCTCGACCTCCATCGGTTCTTCCTCGTCGAGATCGCGCAGCTCCTGAATATCCTTATGACGGTAAAGCGCGTTGTCGTCGAAATTGATCTTGGCATCGAGGCAGACGACTTTGCCGTCCTTGGTCACGACCAGCGGATTGATCTCCAGAAGACTCATGTCCTTCGCGATGAAGGCCTCGTAAAGGCTTCGAATCACGCCGCCGATCTGCTTGGCCTGCTCGCCCTTGAGCTTGAGCGCCGCGGCGATGTTGTTTCCGACATAGGGCGAATAGCCTGCCGCAGGCTCGATCTGGAAGGTCTGGATCTTTTCCGGCGTCTTATGCGCCACTTCCTCGATGTCCATGCCGCCCTCGGTCGAGGCGATGAAGGCGACGTGGCTGGTGGCACGATCGACGAGAGTGGAAAGATAGAGTTCGCGCTCGATCGCCGAGCCGTCCTCGATGTAGAGACGTTTGACGACGCGGCCTTGCGGTCCCGTCTGATGCGTGATGAGCCTCATGCCGAGCATGCGCCTGGCTTCTTTTTCGACATCCTCGATGGACTTGACGACTTTCACGCCGCCGCCCTTGCCGCGGCCGCCGGCATGGATCTGCGCTTTCACGACCCACACCGGGCCGCCCAAATCTTTTGCCGCCGTGACGGCTTCGGCGACGCTGAAGGCGGGCTTGCCGCGCGGCACGGGAGCACCGAAGCCACGGAGGACGTCCTTGGCTTGATATTCATGGATGTTCATCGAGAACCTGGAACGTTGGGATGGCGGATTGCGCGGCACAATAGCAGCCGACCCTGCGGGTGCAAGCCGTGGAGTTGCGGTGCTATGGCGAGATTTGCCGCAGGGGTTGGACGCTTGCAGCCTCGGCGCCGACGTTCACGCGAGTCTCGCGCGGACGCGTCAGGGCATCGGCAAAGATTACGCCGACGGCGGCGACGCCGAATCCGGCGAGCACGTCGACGACATGATGACCGCCTTGGATCGGCGTCGCGACCAGAACAACGATGTTCAGTGCCAGTGCGAACCAGCGCACATACGAGAGTTGGCGCGCATACCAGACGACGAACATCGCCATCACGGCATGAAACGATGGAAATCCGATCAAGCCCTTCGCGGAGGTCGGCGAGATGTGGCCCGGCCCATGCGCAAGGAGAGAGATCAGGTCCCTCGCATATTGTGCATCCAAAGCCAAAGGCATGTGGCGCGACACATCTGCCGGCAGCGCGTAGACACTGAAGGCGCCGAACGAGGGCGAAATCGTCCAGATGGAAATCGAGATTGCGGCGCCTGCGGTCAGAGCAAGGCAGAACGCATAGATGTTCTCCGGCTTTCCCCGCCAGCCGAGGATCGCCACGAGCAGGGCGACTTGCGGCAAGACGGAGATGTAGGCGAGTTGGAGAAGAGCGTTGACAACAGGATGGCGGGACATCGCGATCATCATGGCTGGCCAATCCACGCCCAAAGCGCGATCGAGCGCGGCCAAAGCAAGATCGACGCGATGGCCGGCGACCGTGAGGAGCAGATAGTTGAGAAGGCTGAAGCTTGCCGACATGCCGAGCAGAAAGCTCGTTCCGATGAGCATCGCGGCCAAGCGTTCTTCCTTGCGCACGCGCTCATAGAAGAGGCCAGCCGCAGCGAGCGCGGCAGCGAGCGCGGCGATGCCGACGAAGCCCAGTGCGTCGATATCGAAATGTCCGGCCCGCACCCAGACCACGTCGACTGTGGCAACCGACGCGACGATGCCGAACAAGATGAACTGGAGCCGTGTCGGCACGCGAAAAACCTGCCTGGACGTACCGGTAGAGGATGCGGAATTTGCGCTTAAGAATTGGTGTTGGCGCCGGCCGCGGCACGGGCGGCCATGACGCAGTCTCCGTTTGGCCAAAACATGCGATGGTCGCGTCGCGCCTGCGGGTGTACCGAAACGAAACAGTTTGACGGCGGCATGATCCCGATCTCGGACGACAATCCAGTCCGCTCAACGTCTTACGTCACTATCACCGTGATCCTGTTGTGCATCCTGGCGTTCGTCTGGGAGTTGTCGCTTGGCGGCAAGGCGGACGGCGCGCTCGCGGTCCTGGGCTTCACGCCGGACACGCTCCTTCACCCCGAGAATGCTCTGTCACCCTGGCTCGGCGTCCCGCCGGCGGCGACCGTTCTCACCTCGATGTTCCTGCACGCCGGCTTTCTGCATATCGCCGGCAACATGCTCTATCTCTGGATCTTCGGGAACAACATCGAAGACGCGATGGGTCATTTCAAGTTCGCGATTTTCTATCTGGTCTCGGGAATTGCGGCCGCGCTGACGATGGTTTTGGTCGATCCTGCATCGCATACGCCGATTGTGGGCGCATCGGGCGCAATTTCGGGCGTGCTCGGTGCGTACATGCTTCTTTTCCCGCGGGCGCGCATCCGTGTCGTCGTGCCGTTGTGGTTTCTGTTCTATCCATTCTGGGTGCGTGCGGTCTGGGTGGTCGGCATCTGGTTCGCCATGCAACTGGTAACGGCGGCTCTGACGCCTCCTTCCGAACCGGGGGTTGCGTGGTGGGCGCATGTCGGGGGCTTTACGGCAGGGCTGTTGCTTACGCCGTTGCTCAAGTCGCGCGACGTGCCCTATTTCGGGCCCGTCGACTTTCGCGGTCCCTGGAGCCGCGGCTGAGCGTCCGAATGGTTAGCGCCCTGCGCTGCGACTGGCACGGCTTTCGCTCTTCCCAGTCCTCATAGGCCCTCGGGCGTTCCGAAACGGGAATGGCCGAGGAAGGGGACGGTCTGGTCATGAAGCACAAGAACAGTCATCTGCTGGTCGGTTATTGGGACCGCCTGCGCAAAGGTCGCGCGGTGCCCGACCAGACCGATATCGATCCGCGCGCCATCAAGCGCATGCTGGCGTCGGTCTTCATTCTGGATGCCGAGAATACCTCGCACCCGATCTATCGCCTGGCGGGAACCGCGCTCTGCGAGCGCTTCGGCTTCGAGCTCAGAGGCACGGGATTTCTCGCCCACTGGGATTCGCAGTCGACGATCGCGCTGGCGACGCTTCTGCGTCAGGCCCTGCGGCGTAGCCAACCGGTCTGCATTTCGTCCATCGGCACCAGTCCGAGCGCCGGCCTGGTCGAATTGGAAACCATTCTTGCGCCGATCAGTTTCAACGGCGGCGAGACGAACCGCTTCCTCGGCATGATCCAGCTGTTGAGCGATCAGACCATGCTCAATGGCCAACCGATTGCCTTCCAGCGGATCGCCGGCTCGCAGTTCATCCGCGAGAGCGACCCGCTCTCGTCCTTCGACGATCTCCCGCCGCCGCCGGCCGGGCTGCGCGAATTTCCGAGCCACCCGCGCGCGCCGCATTTGCGGCTCGTGGTCTCGCAGTCAAAGCCGCACACCGTTCATTTCTCCGACGAACACGCGCGCGAATTTCTTGCCGCCCTCAGTGCGGGCCCGGCGCGGCCACGAAGCGCCTAGAACAAACGTCAGGGTTTGGGCGGCGAGGAGGGCGAAGTTGGCGACTGCGAGGCCGCCGACGGATCCTTGGTGACGGGATTGTCCACCGGATCGTTGTGCAGAATGGTGCGATCCAGCTGCTGGCCGTTTTGACGGCCCTTCTGATAGGGAATCTCGTACTTCTCGACCTTGGCGCGATAGGCTTCGAAATCGGCCTCGTCGTGCGCCGTGCGCTTATCGCAGCGATCGGGCGGAAGATGCTGCGTCTCCTGGCACCACAAGTCGAAATTCATGGTCGGAAGATCGTACGAACCGCCGCCACCTTGCGCGCTGCTGCGCGCGACGAATGCAAAAAGCGCGGCGGCCGCGAGAAGAAGCGTTTGTTTCGTTGTCATTGTCGCAACCATACTCCGACTATTGGATCGCGCATAGCGCAGCATTGTCGAGTTTCACAATTGCGACAGACTGTGATGCTTTCGAGAGACTCTGCGTTTGCGACGTTTATTCCGCCGCCTGCGCCCGATCTTCGGCCACTTGCACATGCTCCGGCGGCAACGGCGCGCGACCGAGGATCATGTCGGACGCCTTTTCCGCGATCATGATCGTGGGCGCATTGGTGTTGCCGCTGACAAGCGTCGGCATGATGGAAGCATCAACGACACGCAAGCCCTGGACGCCGCGAACCTTGAGCTCCGCATCGACGACGCTGTCGGAATCGTTGCCCATTTTGGCACTGCCGACCGGGTGATAGATCGTCTCGGCGGTCTTGCGCACCCAGGTGTCGATCTGTTCATCGGTTCGAACGGCGGCGCCTGGCATAAGTTCGGGGCCGCGATAGGGATCGAACGCCGCCTGCGCAAAGATATCGCGCGCCAACTTGGTTCCTTCGCGCAACGCGCGGCGATCTTCCTCGGCCTCGAGATAGTTCGGCTGAATCAGCGGCGCGACCAGCGGATCGGCGGACTTGAGCGAGATATAGCCGCGGCTTTGCGGCCGAAGCTGGCAGACATGCGCCATGAAGCCATGCCGGTCGGACTTCTTGCGGGTGTGATCGTTCATCAGTGCCGCGATGAAATGGAATTGCAGATCGGGATTTTCGAGATCGGGCCGGCTTTTGAGGAATGCGCCGGACTCGAGGCCCTGGCCGGTGGCAAGGCCCTTCCTGAACAGCATGTAGCTCGCGCCCGTCTTCAGGGCGTTGAGCGGATTCGACTGGCTGTAAAGGGTGATCGGCTGGCTGCTTTCATACTGGATCGAGGCGTCGAGGTGATCCTGCAAGTTCTTGCCCACGCCCTTGAGATCGCAGACGACCGGGATGTCGAACCGCTTGAGAATGGCTGCATCGCCGACGCCGGAGAGAAGGAGTGTCTGCGGGCTGTTCACGGCGCCGCCGCACAAGAGCGCCTCGCGCGTGACGCCGACGCACACAATCTGCTTCTTCTGGATGAACTCGACGGCGGTGACGCGCGTGCCCTCGAAGACGATGCGCGACACATGCGCGTGAGATTCGATCGTCAGATTTTTGCGCGCGAGGATCGGCGTGAGATAGGCCTTCGCCGCGCTCCAGCGTTGGCCCTGATGGATCGTGAGTTGGTAAGGGCCGAACCCTTCCTGGCGATAGCCGTTGAAGTCCTTTGTCTGGCCGAACCCGGCTTCCGCACCAGCCTGAACAAAAGCGCGAAAGAGCGGATTGGTCGAACGGCCGTTGGAGACGCGCAAGGGTCCCTCGCCGCCGTGGAAATCATCGCCCCCATTTTCGTTGTGCTCGGCGCGCTTGAAGTAGGGCAAGACGTCGGCGAACGACCAACCTGTCAGGCCCAATTGGCGCCAGCCGTCATAGTCGCGCGCATGCCCGCGAATATAGATCATGCCATTGATCGAGGACGATCCGCCCCAGCCGCGCCCGCGCGGCCAATAGAGGCTGCGGCCGTTCATGAACTGCTGGCCCTCGGTCTGATAGTACCAATTGTAGGGATTGGGCTTTCCGATCAGCGCCGGAATGCCCGCCGGCATGTGGATCATCATCGACTTGTCGCGACCGCCGGCTTCGATCAGCAGCACTTGGATGTTGGGATCGGCAGAGAGGCGATTGGCGAGGACACAGCCCGCGCTTCCCGCGCCGATGATCACATAGTCATAAGACTTCATTCTGAGACTCTTCCCGTGCACCCCGGCCGGATCATAGCCAAAGATGACGGTGGTGTCGCCTTTGACCGCGGCGGCAAGCACGCGCAATTTTGTCCGCTCTCTCCTGAGGCATGCTCGGTTGCGAATTGTCCTTCTGGGACCGGCGGGTGCCGGCAAATCCACTCTCGCGCTACGCCTCGGAAAAAGGCTCGGCGTTCCTGTCATCTGCCTCGACGACATCTGGCAACCGGATTGGGGGCAGAGCGACGTGCCCGCCTTTCGTGCACTGGTCCGCGCGGCGCATGCGGGCGAGGCCTGGATCAGCGATGGAAATTTCGCCGCCGCCACCTTCGATCTCAGGCTGCCACGCGCGACGCTGATCGCGTGGCTCGAGTGTCCGCGTCATCTCAGCGCCTGGCGGGCGTTCGCGCGCGTGCTGGATCCGGACAGCGGTCACCGCATTCGAAATTTGCCGCGCGTGCTGCGATTCATCCGGAATTTTGATCGGATCAACCGCCCGCTCATCGAGAAGCTGCGGCTGGAGCACGGCGGTGAGGTCCCGGTTTGCCACCTTGCCGGCAGTCGCGCGATCGAAAACTTTCTCAACAGTCACGCCGCCATCGGCAATCCGCCGTGACATTCGCGTCGCGGTTTGCTATGAGGCTGCCCCGCGCAAACATCGCGCGTCGCCAGCAGGAGCCTTCCGTGTTGATTTCCTGGATCAGCCGCCGGGTCCGTTAGACCCGCCTGTAAGTCACTCCACGCGGAATTGAACACGCCGCGCGCCCAGCGCGGATTCACGGAAGCTTTCCATGTCCTCGAACGCATCGTCCGCAATGGCGGCGAGCTCGGCGTGCGCCTATCGCGCGTTGCACCGGAAACTCGTCGGACCGCCTTGCTGCTCAAGGCCGACTTCATCCAACTCTTCAAATTCAACCTGGGAGAGCTTTCATGACCTGCAAGCGGAACTATCGTGAACGGCCGGCGCACGCGCCTTGTGCTGGCGCAGAACTTCTTTCGCCGCCCCGAAACCGTCAGGCAAATCGTGCGACTGGCCGGGCTCGATCGCAGTGACCTGGTGTACGATCTCGGCGCAGGAAGCGGAATGATCACGCGTGCGCTCGCGGTGACAGGTGCTCGCGTCGTTGCCGTCGAATACGACCCCAATCTTGCGAAAATTCTGCGGGACCGGTTCCAGAACGTGACCAACGTCACAGTCTGCGAATCGAACGCAGTGCATGTCGCGTTCGACACGCCGTTCAAGGTCGTGGCGAATATTCCGTTCAACCAGACCGCGGCATTTTTGCGCAAGCTCTATTTCAACGACTCTTCGCCTTGCGAGGCGCTGATCGTCCTGCAACGCGAAGCGGCGGAAAAGTTCGCCGGCATCGGACGCAATTCGGCCGTGTCGTTGATGTTGCGGCCCTGGTTCGACTTTCGGATCGTGCGCGAGTTCCAGGCGCACGAGTTCGTGCCACGCCCAAATGTCGCCGTCGTCCTGCTGCAAATCGTCCGAAGGCGCGATCGGTTGCTTTCCGAATCCGAGAGGGGCTGTTGGCAAGCCTTCATCCGCTATGCGCTCCGCCGCTCCAAGCCCGATGCAAGGACGACCTTTCGCAATGTCCTGAGCAATCTGCAATGGCGCCGCCTGGCGCGCGATCTTGGTCTTGGCGTCGACGCGCGATTGGATCAATTCAAGCTCGAAGACTGGATTAAGATCTACACTTTCATCCGTCGCAGCGTACCGCCACGCAAGACGAGCCTCGTCTTCGACACGAACGTCGCCGACTAGACTCGGCGCCGCGTGTCCTGCTCGAGGCGCGCCAGCGTGGCATTGAATGACGCGTGGCACTGCTCCGCCGCGCCGCGTTGCGCACTAACGGAACCGTTCAGCATCCAGCAATCGAAGTCGGCTTGCGCGCGCGCTGCATCGGCGGCGAACCTTTCCTTGCCGGCGGCAAGGGCGCTGATCAGACGGTCACGCATGGCGCCGGCGGCACCGTTGGCCGGTTCGGGCTCCACTTCGACGCCTTTGGCGGCAATGAGCGCCTTCGTGGCGTACGCTTCGGCGAGGTCGTTCACTTCGTCGCCCGATCCGAAAATGTCGAACATGCCATCCGAGGCGTTCGTGGTCGGGCCGAACGACCGCGCCAGATAGGCGTAGTTCTTGAAAAGATTCTGCGCGAATGGCGAGCCGGACGGTGTTGCGCCTGCAAGTTGGTCGAGCGAGGACGTGCTGCTCATGCACCCGCAAAGTGTCAGGGCCAGAGCCGCGAGGAGGGCGCCGGCGCCCAGCCGGTTCATGGCGCGATCGGCAGACTTGAACATTCGGGCCCCCTCATTGTGCCAAATTCATACAGTTTCGGCGCACAAGCGCCCGGCAACATATAGCGCGGCGGCTCTGCCAGGTTAAGCGTGTGCTCTGGCCTGCAAAATTCCCGAGCGCACTGCGTACGCGGTAACCGACTGTTGACTTAAACGTCGCAAACTGGGCCAAACCCCGTGTTCGGAGTGCCCGCCCAATGCGCGCCCAGAATTTGGCGTTGGAATCCGAAGACCCGCTCCTGGAGAAGGCGCGCGCCGAGCGGCGACGCTTTCGCCGCGTGCGTGTCGATTTGTCCGGGCGTCTGTTCGTTCCAACCGACAGCCGCGAAGCAGGGTGCAAGATCATCGACATGTCGCCGGGCGGTGCTTCGGTCGAGTGCGAGATCATGCCGGCCTCCGGAACGCAGATCATTCTCTACATCGACCGCCTTGGCCGCTTCGAAGGCGCGGTTTCACGTGCGACCGAGCAGGGCTTCGGCGTGCGCTTCTCGAGCACGCAGCACAAGCGCGAGCGCACTGCCGAGCAGCTGATGCTGCTGGCGAACAATTCGCCGCTCGACGACACCAGCCTGCGCCGCGACGAACGCGTTCCCTCGAAAGCGCAGACCCGCTTCACGCGCAGCGACGGCTCGATCGTCGATTGCGACGTCGTCGACCTTTCGACGAGCGGTATCTCTCTCAAGACGCGCGTGAAGCCAGCGGTGGGCGAGTTCATCCTGATTGGGCATATGGCGGGACGGGTGGTCCGTCATCACAAGGAAGGCATCGGCGTCGAATTCGTGGGTCTCGGGCCTGAACGCCCCACCACCGACGTCATTCACGCCAGCATTCTCTTGCGTTCGTGAGCCAGTTTGCGGCCTCGCGGCGCGAGCACAAGCGCACATAGTTTTTTATCGTCGCCGCCTTCAAGGCAGCATCGATATAGGGCCGTTCCTTGCGCAGAAGCGCCGTACGCAGCGTGCGCCAGCTGAACCGGTCGACGCAGCCGATGGGCATTTCGGTACGCCGTTCGCCGCGCACCATGCGCACCAGTACCCGCCAGGCGCACACAGAGCGGGGAAGGTCCAGATCGATCACGATGTCGGCGGCGATGAGACGCGCCACACGCGCCGGTTCCATCCACCCCTCGATGATCCAGCGCGGCTGCTCGATCCAGCCCGCATGCAGCGCCTTCAAGTCGGGTTCGGGCCGCAATGTCCAGTCCGCCAGCCATTCGAGCTGATCGCCATGGAGCAGCGGCAGGCCGGTATGCGCCGCGAGAGCGCTTGCGAAGGTGCTCTTGCCGGAGCCGCTGATGCCGATAACCGCGACGCGGTCAAAATGCATGCGGAGTTTCCGCGATGCCGAGCGTGGCGCGCATTTTGCGCGTCAGCCCGTTGGCGACGAGGGCGTGCGCGCGCGTCAGATAAGCCTTGAGCTCTTTGTCGGAGAGGCGCCCCAGCCGATCGACGCTCACCCATTGCGCCCGCGCCAGATAGCGCGCCGGCGTAATGCCGCGCGTTTTCGTCAGGACGTGGAAGCTCACCTCGTCCGTCTTGAACCAGATGCCGTGCGGCTTGGACGTCTTCGGACGCATGGCGGCGAACATCTTGCCGCCGACTTTGAAGACGTGCTCGTCGCCCCACTGGATCGAAAGCGTCGCGCCGGTGAGAGAGAGCAGGTGTTTGGTGACGGCGTCATATCCCATGGAGAGAGCGGACCACTCACGCGCCGGGTTCGGGAATATGCAGCGCTTGGCGCGCGCGCCGCCGGTGAGCGTCGGTGATGTTCCCGGCGACCAGACTCAGCGCCAACGCCAGAACGGCCGCATCGTCGGTGAAGCCGATGCCGGCGACGAAGTCGGGAATAACGTCGACGGGCAAGACGAAATAGGCCAACGCCGCCAACAGGACGGCTTTCACCTTGGACGGCGTTCTGGGATCAACCGCGCAGAAATAAGCCGCCGCCGCATCTTCGGCGAACGGAATTCTGCCGGCGACCTTGCGCAGCTTCCTCCAGAAGCCGGCATCGACGATGCGCTCGTTGCGCGCGATGGTCGCAGGCAATTGGATGGCTGCCGGGTTGGGTAACTCGCTTGTCATCGCGTTAGTATAGCGCAACGCAAGGACGGTGGGAGCACATGGATATCGGCAAGCGGATCTTGGGCAATCAACCCTTTCCCACCTTGATGGGCGTCGAAGTTCTGAGTGCCGAGAAGGACGCGGTCCGCGCCAAACTCGTCGTGCGGCCGGATCTCTGCACCGCGGGCAACATCATGCATGGCGGCGCGATCATGGCCTTCGCCGATACGCTCGGCGCCATCGGCACAGTGCTCAACATTCCACGCGAAGCCGGCACGACGACGATCGAGAGCAAGACCAATTTCCTCTCGGCGGCCCGGGAGGGCACCACGGTGCACGCAGAAGCCACGCCGATTCATGTCGGCAAGAAGACGTGCGTCTTTCAGACGAGGATCACGCGCGAGGACGGCAAGCTCGTCGCCATCGTCACGCAAACGCAGATGGTGCTGCTTCCCTAGCGTCGGCTTTGCATGGGCGGGTGCGCGGGTCTAAGAGTCCGCTCAGAAAAAAGAAAGGTGTTGGGCCATGGAACTGAACTCTTCGATTGCCGCCGTCATCACGGGTGGCGCATCGGGCTTGGGCGAGGCAACCGCGCGCGCGCTGCGCACGCACGGCGTCAAGGTCGCGCTGCTCGACATGAACAAGGACAAGGGCGAGAAGCTCGCGGCCGAGATCGGCGCAACATTCTGCCAAGCGAACGTCACCGACGAAGAGAGCGTGCTCGCCGCATTCGAGAAGGCGCGCAAGGCCAATGGGCAGGAACGCATTCTCGTCAATTGCGCCGGCACCGGCAATGCGATCAAGACGGCATCGCGCGACAAGAAGACGGGCGAGACGCGCCGCTTTCCGACCGACGCCTTCAACTTCATCATCCAGATCAATCTGATCGGAACCTATCGCTGCATCGCGATTTCCGCGCAGGGCATGCTGTCGCTCGAGCCACTGGCGGGCGGCGAGCGCGGCGCGATCGTCAACACCGCCTCGGTTGCGGCACAGGACGGACAGATCGGTCAGGCCGCCTACACGGCCTCGAAGGCCGGCATCAATGGCGTGACGCTGGTCGTCGCGCGCGACCTCGCGCAAGAAGGGATCCGCTGCAACACGATCATGCCCGGCCTCTTCAACACGCCGCTCCTCGGTGCCGCGCCCGAAGCGGTGAAGGCTGCGCTCGGCGCACAGGTGCCGTTCCCGCAGCGGCTCGGCAATCCGCCGGAATATGCCTCGCTGGCGCTCGAGATGATCACCAACGGCTATTTCAACGGCGAGTGCGTGCGCCTCGACGGCGCGATCCGCATGGCCCCACGCTAGCCCTGCCAGGGGAGATGAACGATGGCCGAGTTTCCCCGCCACATTGTGACGCCTGACGGCGAGGTGACGCTCGCTTCTGCGCGGGACGAATTTCTCTACAACAATTTCAAGTTCGCCTCCGCGCGCAAGGCGGGAAACGTGATCTACGTTTCGGGCGTAATCGCCGGTCCGGAAAAGGGCGAAGGCCGCGGTGTCGAGGACTTCAAGAACCAGCTGAGGCGCGCCTTCGGCCAGATCGGTGCCACGCTGAAAGCCGCGGGCGCCGACTTTTCCAAAGTCGTCATGCTCAACACCTTCCACATCTGGGCAAGCGACAACTTTCAGGGTGACAAGAACGCGCAACTCGGCGCCTTCATTGCGGTGAAGGACGAGTTCATGCCGCCGCCGCATCCCGCCTGGACTGCCGTCGGCACGACAGGGCTCGCGCTCGATACCGGTGTGGTCGAAATCCAGGCGATCGCGCACGTCTGAGCCCTCGCCGCTGAAGCGCCGGCGCGCTAGCATGGCGGCATGACCGCTGATGTTATCCTTGGCTGGCATGATTTCTTCATGACGATCGCGCAAGTGGGCGCGACGCTTGCCGGACTTCTGTTCGTCGGCCTCACCATCTCTCTGCCGCACGTACTCGGCGTGAGCGGTTATCTGAGCCGCGCCTTCGCCGCGCTCTTCCTGCAGTTCGAGATGCTGGTGATCGGATTGTCCGGCCTGGTGCCGGCGCAACCCGCCTGGATGCTCGGCATCGAACTCATCGTCGCCGGCCTTGCATTCTTCTTCGGTATCGCTGTCTTCGCGTGGAATTTTCCGGAAGATGGGCAATCGGTCCTGGGATCGGGCGGTCCGCGCCTCGTAAGAATGATCTTGAGCACTTGCGGAACGCTTTTTCCCGTGGTCGCCGGGATCGGCGTGATCCTGGACAAGCCGAATGCCCTCTATCTGCTTGTGCCGGCAGCTGTCGGCTGTCTCTATCTCTCGATCGGCAATGCCTGGGTGTTCGCGGTCGAGATTCCGCGTCGCAAGCAGCAGAGCCCGGACTAGTCAGCGCGGCGCGAGTTCGCGGATCTGGCTGTTCGCCAGCGTCAGCTTTGCAATCGAAAGATCGCCGCTGCGCTCCAGCGCGTCGAGGAAAGCTTTGGCACGGGCAAGCGGCTCGGCATGCGCCTGTGCCCAATGAGCGACGGCTGCGGCGCCGTCGCTGCGATCGCCATGCGCCCGCGCCGGATCGAGCTTTGAAAGTGCTTCGGCGGTGAGCGCACGTTGGCCGGCGAAGAGGTCGTCGGAAATGCGCCGGATGGCGAGGCGATCCCAATGCTCCTTGGCCATTATGCGGCCGGCAAGGCCTCGCAACCGCCCGATGCCGACAGCGGCTCCCATCGCAAAATAGGCGCCGGCGACGAGATCGACGGAGAGTCCGCGGGCGCGCGCAACCTGGGCGATTTCCGGCGCGCTTCCCATCAAGGGCAGAACGGCGACATCCTCCGCCACATCGAGCGGGCAACCCGACTTTTGCATGTGCGCGATGCGTTCTTCGGTTTCCTGGGCCTCGAACGGCGAGATCAGCGAGCTGAACGTGCCGCGCAAGCTCTCCACGCCTGCGCGATAGAGCCCAATGGTCGGCGCAAGCGCGGCATTCTGCGGCACGTTGGCCAGGAACCAGAGACCAAGGCGGCGCAGGATCTCGGCGATGGCCTCGTACATCGCATTCTGAGCCTGTGCGTCGATCTTTCCGTCCAGCGCGTCGATGCGGCGCTTCAGGGCCTCCAGGCCGAACGCGCCTTCCGCGACGACGAAGGCGCGCGCCACATGGGCGCCGCTTGCACCCGACATCTCCTTCATGCGCGAAACGAAAACGGGACCCGCGAGATTGACCAGCCGATTTGCCAGCGTCGTGGAAATGATCTCGCGCCGCAGCCGATGGTGTTGCACTGCCTCCGGAAAGCGTGCAACCGCGGCAGGCGGAAAATACCCTGACAGCACCGACTCGAAAGCCGCATCGTCGGGCAACTCGCTGGCGACGATATCCTCGTCGAGATCGAGCTTGGCATAGGCCAGAAGCACGGCCAGCTCCGGCCGCGTCAGTCCCTTGTTCTCGTTTTCCAAGTGCTGCAGTTCGTCGTCGCCCGGCAGGAATTCGACGGCGCGGTCGAGACGGCCGCGACGTTCGAGATCGCGCATGAAGCGGCCATGGGCGTCGAGATCTTTTTCGGCGCGCAACTGAGCCACGGACAGCGCCCGCGTCTGGTCGTAATTGTCCTTGAGCACATGTGCCGCGACATCGTCCGTCATGGCATCGAGCAGTTCGTCGCGCGCAGTGGCGCTCAGTATGCCGCGCCGTTGCGGTCCGCCCAGGAGAATCTTCAGGTTGACTTCATGGTCGGAGGTGTCGACCCCGGCCGAATTGTCGATCGCGTCGGTGTTGATGCGTCCGCCGCGGCGCGCATATTCGATGCGCCCCAATTGGGTGGCCCCGAGATTGGCCCCTTCGCCGACCACCTTGGCGCGGATTTCCTCGCCGTTGGCGCGCACCGCGTCGTTGGCACGGTCGCCGACTTCGACGTTGCTCTGTGACGACGCTTTGATGAAGGTGCCGATGCCGCCGAAGAACAAGAGATCAACATTCGCCTTGAGCAGGAGCTTGATCAGCTCGGCGGGCGACAGTTTGTCGACGCTGACGCCGGTCAGCGCCTTGAGTTCAGCGGTCAGGACGATTTCCTTGAGCGAGCGGGCATATACGCCGCCGCCACGCGAGATCAACGTCTTGTCATAGTCCGCCCAGCTCGAACGCGGCAGATCGAACAGACGTTTGCGTTCGGTCCAACTCGCCGCCTGATTGGGATCGGGATCGATGAAGATGTGGCGATGATCGAACGCCGCCAACAGCCGGGTCTGTCTCGACAGGAGCATGCCGTTGCCGAAAACGTCGCCCGACATGTCGCCGACGCCAATTACGGTGAACGGCTCGCTCTGGATGTCGCGGCCGATCTCGCGGAAATGCCGCTTGACGGCTTCCCAGGCACCTTTCGCGGTGATGCCCATTTTCTTGTGGTCATAGCCATGGCTGCCGCCGCTGGCGAAGGCATCGCCGAGCCAGAAGCCGCGACGTTCGGCGATGTCGTTGGCGATGTCCGAAAAAGTCGCTGTGCCTTTGTCCGCCGCGACGACCAGATAAGGATCATCGCCGTCGTGACGGATGACATCCAGCGGAGGCACGACGGAGCCGTCCGGATTGAGATTGTCCGTCACATCCAGGAGCGCGTTTATGAGCGTCTTATACGCCGCTACACCTGCTTCCTGCACCGCTTCGCGCGTGGTGTTGGGTGGAATCTGCTTGGGATAGAAGCCGCCCTTGGCGCCGACGGGGACGATGACGGCGTTTTTGACCTGCTGTGCCTTGACGAGTCCCAGGATCTCGGTGCGGAAGTCTTCCCGCCGGTCCGACCAGCGAATGCCGCCGCGCGCCACTTTGCCGAAGCGCAAATGGACGCCTTCGACCTGCGGCGAATAGACGAAGATCTCCACGTGCGGCCTTGGCGCCGGGAGTTCGTCGAGCTTCTGGGAATCGAGCTTGATCGCGACATAGTGCTTGGGCTCGCCCTTGTCATCGCGCTGGTAGAAATTCGTTCTCAGCACATTGACGATGACGTTGCGCACCCGGCGAAGAATGCGATCGTCATCCAGGCTCTGGACGTCGTTCAGCGCGCTCTTGATCCGCTCTGCGATCGTTGCCGCATCATATTCGGCTTTCGGGTCGTTCAGCGCATGGAACTGTTCGATCAGAAGACGCGCCAGATCGGGATTTCTTGACAGGGCTTGCTCGACATATTCCTGGCTGAAGGAAAATCCCGCCTGCCGCAGGAATTTCGCGACTGTCCTTAGAATCGTCACGTCTCGCCATTTGAGGCCCGCGATCAGGACCAGCCGATTGAAACCGTCGTTTTCCGTCTGGCCATAGACGACGGCGTGGAACGCCTCTTCGAGCGGCTCCTTGATGTCTTCGAGTTCGGCGGCGCCTTCGTCGGCGCGCTCCATCAGGAAGTCGAGCACGGCCGCTTCATGCGACCAGCCGTCGCCGGTCTTCAGCGTGACGTTGAACGAGTCCTCGGCAATGACTTTCAATCCGAGATTCTCGAACACCGGCAACGAGGCCGAAAGCGGCATGACCTCGCCCAAGATGTAGAGTTTCAGCCGAAGGGCGTCGTGCGCATCGGATTTCTTGCGATAGGCCCGGGCCCGCAGCCGCTTCGTTTCGACCGTCGCCGCGAGCGCGGCGATTTCGTCGAGATCATGGACGGCTTCCACCGGAGAAAAGACGCCGCGGTAACCGGGCGAAAAATGCGCCTGACGCTCCTGCAGCAGCTTCAGCCCCTTGGTTTCGCCGTGCACGCGTTCGAGCGCTTCGGCGAAGCCGTCGTCCCAGGTGCGGATCGTGGAACGAATTTCGTCTTCAAGCTGCTTCACGCTGACATGCGGCCGCGATCCCTCGTTGCGGCCGATGATGTAGTGCACGCGGGCCAGCACCGATTCATCGATCGTGGGTGACGCGGACGACATGCGGCCATTGAAGGCGTGCGCAAGGATGTGATGGATGCGCTCGCGCGCATGCGTGTCGTAGCGATCGCGCGGCACATAGACGAGGGCGGAGACAAAGCGGTCGAAACGGTCGAAGCGCAGGAAGACGCGTACCGTGGGCCGCTCGCCCAGCCGCAGAATGCCCTGTGCGGTGGCAAAAAGATCGTCGTCGGAAACCTGAAACAGCTCGTCGCGCGGATAGGTATCGAGAATATGAGAGAGCGCCTTGCCGTCATGGCTGGCGGGCGGCAGGTTGGCACGCGAAAGGACATGGGCGACCTTGCGCCTGAGGAGAGGTATTTCGCTCGGACGGCGGCTGTAGGCGCTCGACGTGAAGAGGCCGACAAAGCGGCGTTCGCCCAAGAGCCTGCCATCCTGGTCGAATCGCTTGATGCCGACATAGTCCATGTGGACGCGACGGTGAACGAGGCTGCGTTCATTCGACTTTGTGATGATCAACGGCGAGGGCTGCGTCAGGAATGCGCGCACCTGCGGGGTGATCGCCGAGCGGTCCGGCCCGCGCCGGATGACGCGCGCATCGCTGTCCGCAAGCACGCCCAGACCGCTCTCCGCCACCGGCTCGAGCGCGCCTTCGCCTTTGGCGTCGAAGCGATAATCGCGCGCGCCGAGGAACGTGAAGTGGTTGTCGCCCAGCCACTCGAGAAAGGCGATGCTTTCCTTGAGTTCCTCGCTTGAGACTTTTGGCGGCTGCGCCTTCAGTTCGTCGGTGGCCTCGCGCGCCCGTGCTGCCATCGCATGCCAATCGCGCACCGCAACGTGAACCTGCGCCAATGTCGCCTTCGCTCCATGGATCAACGCCTGGCGGCCGGCGTCGCTCACCACCGGCTCGAGCACGAGCACAATCACGCTGACGGGCTGGCCGTCACGCTCGATGATGGGATGGAATACGGCGCGCAGCCGTCCTCCCGTTGCGCTCACTTCGGCAATCAGGGAATCGAAGAGAAACGGCATGTCGTCATTGATCGTGACGAGAAGAGTGTCCTTCTCATCATAAGCGGTGTCTTCGTCACGCGGATTGAAAAGCGCGATGTCGCTCTGTCCGTTCTGGTGAACGGCCACGCACGCCAGCACCAGCCGCGCCATGGCGCTCAGCGCTTGCGGCGTGTAGCGGTTCACATCGTCGGGCGCCGCGTGCGCGTAAAGCGCCTCGAAAAATTTCTTGAAGGCGGAATCGTTCGACAGCTTTGCGGCCGCCTTCAACCGCTCCTGTGCCTCGACTTCGCTTTGATGGGTTAGGCGCGCGGTGTCGTCGGAATGCGCGAATGCAAGCGACATGGGTCGTCCTCATGCGACGAAGGCGAATAGCCTAAGCCGCGGGACATTAACCTCGCATGAGTGCGGGGAAAACCCTTGAAATCGCTTGGCTTAGATGTTCAGCAAATCGAAGGTCGCGGCGTCCGGCGTCAAGCTCATTTCGCGACGATGAAAAAGGATCAAGGCCGCCGCCACGATCGCGCTGGCGATCAAAACGAGCGCGGCGTTCATTGCTCCATCACTAAACTGACGCAGTACGCAAGCGAATGACGTCAGAGTCGCGACGGGCGCAAGAAAAAACAGCACGGCTCTGCGCTCACGCAACAACAGTCCAATGCCAAGCGCAGGCGCCGCGGCGAAGGCCAGCGCCGATCCGACCGGTGCCGAACCTGGAAGCGTCAAAAATGCTCCCGCGCCCCAGGCACATCCGGAATAAACCAGTACCGACATCAGGTCTTGTGCAAAGTCATGCAGTGCCGCGCGCTCGAAAGGGCGGCGAATTGCGTTTGCATAAGCGCGCGCAATGGCCAAACTTGCGACGGCAACAAGCACGGCCCAGGCGACGCGCGGTGCGACACTTGTGCCGGACGACAAGGCGATCACCAGCGTTGCCGCGAGCGGCAGCGCGATGGCCACGTGCAGCGCACGCCCAAGCAGATTGGCGAGCCGGGCAGTCTCTTCCGCTTCGGCGTGCAAGACGGCGAGCTTCGCGACAGCATCCGCAGGGGCATTGCGCACATCGTTGGCGAAGGCGTCCGGAGTGGCGATGGCGAAGAACGGATTGGCTTGCGCGGCCATGCTGGCCCCCGTTGCTGAGTCGGCGCCATAGGCTCGGCCGAGCTTCTTAACAACCAGTTAATTTCCATTCCCGCCGATGGGGAGACGGCCATTCGCGCGCCCTGTTTGCCTGCTGATCGCGACCGCTGCTAAGGAGCCATGTGAGCAGCGCCGCAGACATCTTGATCCGCGAACTCAACCTTCGCCCGCATCCCGAAGGCGGACTATTTCGCGAAGTCTTCCGCGATGTGCGCGGCACGGACGGCCGCGCCCGTTCGACGGCCATCTATTATCTCCTTCGCGCCGGCGAAATCGCGCATTGGCACCGCATCGATGTCTGCGAAGTCTGGCACTGGTATGCCGGAAGTCCGCTTGCGCTGTCGATCGCACCGGCTCGGGGCACGCCTGTGCAACACATTCTGGGCGCCGACATCGTCACCGGACAACGACCGCAGATCGTCGTGCCCGAGCGTGCCTGGCAGAGTGCGACGACGTTGGGAGACTTCACGCTGGCGGGCTGCACCGTGGCGCCTGGGTTCGATTTCGACGCCTTCGAACTGGCGCCCCAAGGCTTTGCGCCGGGTTGAGGATCAATTCACCGTCCGCACGGCGAGCAATTCACCCAACGCGTTTGCGACGGCACGCGACGAAGCACGTCCCGAGAATCCTTGCGCCGGATTGAACGTGACGCTGAGGATGCGACCGCGCAGCGTCACGAGCGGACGCGCCCCGGCCGAGAGCTGAACGGACCCGATCCTGGCGACAAGCGCCGTGCGCGCCGCAGCGCTTTTGGCGAAACGATCGATGCCGCGCGCGACATTCTGCAAGGCATCGAAGGCGAATGCCCGCATCGCGGGGTTGCCCGCGAGAGCGGGCCAGTCGGCGACAAAGGTCAGGTGCACGCCGCGCGCATATGCCAGGTGAGTGGCTTCGTCACCGGCCGCCTGCTCCATTTCTGCAAGCGAAATCGGGACCACCACCGGCATGACGGCGTCGCCTGTCCGTTCGGCAGGCAAGCCGCTCGGTTGTTGATCGGTATATAGAGTGATCGCGCTCCACCCTGAAACCAGAAGTGCCGTTGCGCCTGAATCATATTTCAAGACACGCCCGCCCAACGAGCCATGATCGGCATTGAGGACGTACGTTTCGGTGTCGCCGGCGAAACGCAAGAGATAATGATCGAGATAGTGCGTGAGAGTAAACTTGAGTTGATCACCCGCGGAGTAGGCACCGGGTCGAACGTCGCCAATGCGCTCTTGCAACATGCGCGCGCCCAACTGATCCTGCGCCTGCGCGGTGCCGATAGAGCTCAACAGCGCGACGAACGCGAACCGGAAAACGCTTTGGCGCATCGGTCCTCTTTGTTGTTTTACGCAAGCCGTTCCGGTCAAGCCGGCTCGTCCCCATGTTAAAAATATTTTGGGAATAGGGCGATTTTGCGACCGGTCTAGAGATCGTCGAAGCGTCCGCCGCGGCCTTTGCCGCCGACAAAGCGTGAGGCCCCGCTGCGCGCTTCGCCGGTCTGGATCGTCGCCGTGCCATGGTTGAACTCATTGATCATCGCGTGCTGGTGGTCATGGTCCCATTGTTCGTACACGGATAATCGATCGCCCTTCAGGCACATCTGCGGAAACTGCGCGATTTGCGCGGCGAGTTCTTCCGCCGCTCGCCGGCTCTCGCCCCTCGGCACCACGCGGTTGGCCAGGCCGAAGGCGTAGGCTTCCTCGGCACCGACGGCCCGTCCGGTCAATATCATGTCCATGGCGCGCGACTGGCCAATCAGGCGCGGCAGACGCACCGTGCCGCCGTCGATCAGCGGCACGCCCCAGCGGCGGCAGAAGACGCCGAACACCGCGTCCTCCTCGACGACGCGCAGATCGCACCAGCAGGCGAGTTCCAGTCCACCTGCGACCGCATAGCCGGCGACCGCGGCGACCACCGGTTTGGAAAGTCGCATGCGGGTCGGCCCCATGGGCGCATCGACCGCGTGGGCATCGAAATGATGTCCTGGAACACTGAGCCGGTTGCCGCGCCCTTCGCTCAGACCTCTGAGGTCGGCGCCGGCGCAAAAATTTCCACCTGCGCCCCACAACACCGCGACCTTGGCTTTTTCGTCGGTGTCGAATGCGAGAAACGCTTTGACGAGTGCATCACCAGTCGGACGGTCGACTGCGTTGCGCACATTCGGCCGTTCGAGAATGATGGTCGTGACATCTCTACTGCGTTCGACACGTACATATTCCGCGCCCATAGCGGCCTCCCCCAAATTTTTGCGAAGCTTGTCACGGGCAAAGGGCAAGGGCCAACTATGTCGCAAAGTTTTGTGCCGGAATGCTTGGAATCTTCGGAAATCGGTACTAAACCCGCGCGTCCAACCCCGCTTTCAAAGGTCTTCCCGTGACCCGCAGCCTCGATACGTTCAAATCCCGCCGCACGCTCACGGCGGGTGGAAAAACCTATGCCTATTTCAGCCTGATCGCTGCCGAGAAGAACGGCCTCAAAGGCATTTCCCGGCTTCCTTATTCGCTGAAAGTGCTGCTTGAAAATTTGCTGCGCCACGAGGATGGCAAAACCGTCACCGCCGACGACATCCGCGCCGTGGCCGGCTGGCTCGACGACAAGTCATCGGATCGCGAGATTGCGTTTCGTCCGGCGCGTGTGTTGATGCAGGACCTGACCGGGGTTCCCGCGGTCGTCGATCTCGCCGCAATGCGAGATGCGATGAAGAAGCTCGGCGGCAATCCGGAAAAGATCAATCCCCTCGCCGAAGTCGATCTGGTCATCGATCATTCCGTGATGGTCGACAGTTTCGGCGGACGCGACTCGTTCAAGAAGAACGTCGTGATCGAGTATCAGCGCAACATGGAGCGTTACCAATTCCTGCGCTGGGGTCAGCAGGCATTTGCGAATTTCCGCGTCGTGCCGCCCGGCACGGGCATCTGCCATCAGGTCAATCTCGAATATCTCGCCCAGACCGTTTGGACGCGCAAACAAAGCGACTCCGCTGGCAAGAAGGCGGTCGAGTTCGCATTTCCCGACACGCTTGTCGGCACCGACAGCCACACGACCATGGTGAACGGTTTATCCGTGCTGGGTTGGGGCGTCGGCGGCATCGAAGCGGAAGCCGCGATGCTCGGTCAGCCGATTTCCATGCTCATTCCCGAAGTCATCGGCTTCAAGCTCACCGGCAAGTTGCGCGAAGGCGTCACGGCGACCGATCTCGTCCTGACCGTCACGCAGATGCTGCGCAAGAAGGGCGTGGTCGGACGGTTCGTGGAATATTACGGCGCGGGCCTCGACGACATGTCGCTCGAAGACCGCGCCACCATCGCCAACATGGCGCCGGAGTATGGCGCCACGTGCGGCTTCTTTCCCATCGACGCGGAAACGCTGCGCTATTTGAAAGAGACGGCACGCAAGCCCGCACGCGTCGCGCTGGTGGAAAAATATGCCAAGGCGCAGGGCCTCTTCCGTACGGCCAAGAGCATGGATCCGGTCTTCACCGACACTCTGTCGCTCGATCTGTCGAGCGTGGAGCCGAGCCTTGCGGGTCCTTCGCGGCCGCAAGACCGCGTGCCGTTGGGACAGGCGGCGCAGGAATTCGCTGTCGCGCTCGTCAACACGTACAAGAAGGAAGCGGATACCGGCACGCGTGCGGAGATTGCAGGCACCGAACACACGCTCGGTCACGGCGACATCGTGATTGCGGCGATTACGTCCTGTACCAACACCTCCAATCCCTCCGTCATGATCGGCGCGGGCCTGATCGCCAAGAAGGCGGTGGAGTCGGGCCTGAAGGTCAGGCCGTGGGTGAAGACCTCGCTCGCTCCTGGAAGCCAGGTCGTGACCGATTATCTGGAGAAGTCCGGCGTCAACAAATATCTCGACAAGCTCGGCTTTCAGCTCGTCGGTTATGGCTGCACGACGTGCATCGGAAATTCGGGGCCTCTGCCGGAAAACGTTGCCGAGGCCGTGACCTCGGGCGATCTCGTGACCGCGGCCGTGCTCTCTGGCAACCGCAACTTCGAAGGCCGCGTCCATCCGCAGGTGCGTGCGAACTATCTGGCATCGCCGATGCTCGTGGTCGCCTACGCGCTCGCCGGTTCGATGAACATCGATCTGACGAAGGAGCCGCTGGGTTACGACAAGAAAAAGCGGCCGGTCTATCTCAAGGATCTGTGGCCGAGCGCGCGCGAAATCTCCGCCGCGATGCGCAAGGGCATCAAGACATCGAGCTTCAAGTCGCGGTACGGCAATGTGTTCGACGGCGACGCCAACTGGCGCAAGGTGCAGGCGCCAAAGGGTCAGACTTACAATTGGCCGATGTCGTCGACCTATGTGAAGAATCCACCCTTCTTCGAAGGTATGACGATCAAGCCGCAGCCCGTGAAGGACATCGCGGGTGCGCGCATCCTGGCGCTGTTCGGCGATTCCATCACCACGGACCACATCTCGCCTGCCGGCAACATCAAGGCGACGTCGCCCGCCGGCGTTTATCTGTCGGAGCGACAAGTACAGCCGCAGGATTTCAATTCCTACGGCGCGCGTCGCGGCAATTTTGAATTGATGGAACGCGGTACCTTCGCCAACATCCGCATCAAGAACGAGATGATGGGCGGCAAGGAAGGCGGCAACACGCTTTATTTCGCGGACAGCGCCGCGAGCGGCGAGGCGATGTCGATCTTCGACGCCGCCGAACGCTACAAGCAGCGCGGCATCGACACCGTCGTGGTGGCCGGCAAGGAGTATGGCACGGGCTCGTCGCGCGATTGGGCCGCGAAGGGGCCGAACCTGCTTGGCGTGCGCGCGGTCATCACCGAGAGCTTCGAGCGCATCCATCGCTCGAACCTCATCGGCATGGGCATCGCGCCGATGGTCTTCGCCGACGGCAAGACGCGCCGCGACTATGCGCTCACCGGCCGCGAGACGATCGACATTCCGGGATTGTCCAGCGACATCAAGCCGAACATGAAGCTGACCGCGATGGTGCGCTATCCCGATGGACGTACCGCCGCCATACCGCTCGTGCTGTTGATCCTCACAGCGGACGAGGTTGCTTACTACAAGAACGGCGGCATCCTGCAATATGTGCTGCGCAACCTCGTGGCGGCGTGACTATCGCGAGCTCGCGGCGTAGGTCGTGAGCTCCGCGACCAGGTGGTCGAACAACAGACGCATCCTGCGCGTGTTGCGCAAGTCCTTGTGCATGACAAGCCACATGTCGAGCTCGTAGCGGAAAGCGCCGTTCAGCACTTGCACGAGTTCGGGATCGCGCCGCGCGATGCCGAGCTGACAGACGCCGAGGCCATAGCCCGCGCGCAGTGCCGCAAGTTGTGCGAGATCCGCGTCGCAGCGCAGCGCGAACATGTCGCGCGACAATGCTAGTCCCATGCCGCGCAGTGCGCGCACGACGGCAGTTTCCTTGTCGAAGCCGATCAAGGCATGCTCCGTCACCGCGGCGAGCGATTTCGGCGTGCCGTGACGCTCCAGGTAGCGGCGATGTGCGAAAAGGCCGAGTGCAATGCGGCCGATCTTCCTGGCGACAAGTGCTTCCTGTTTCGGCCGCACCATGCGCACCGCGATGTCGGCATCGCGACGCAAAAGGTCCTGTGTCTGATCCGAAAGCACAAGCTCGATGGCAATGTTGCGATGTTTTTCGCTGAAGGCGGTGAGTATGGCAGGCAATACTTCGCCGCCGATCATCACGCTTGCGGTCAATCTGACGGCACCGCGTTCTTCCGCTTCAGCGCCTGAGGAGGCGCGCACCAGCGCATCGGCCGCGCTTTGCATCGCCTGCGCGTGCGGCAAAAGCTCTCGCGCCGCCTGCGTCGGGATAAGACCCGTCTGCGAACGGGTGAAGAGAGAAAGTGCGAGCGCGGCTTCGAGCTGATCGATGTGACGGCCGACGGTCGGCTGCGTCAGCGCGAGCCTCCGTGCCGCGGCAGAGAGGCTTCCCTCCGTCATCACCGCAAGGAAGGAGCGGTAGGTTTCCCAGTCCGGTTCGCGCTGAGCCATACGTTTTCGTATAGCACGACGATCAGCTTCCCGTGCTCGTGTAGTGCCGCACACCGACGCGCCACGCCGAAAAGGCGACAAGCAGGAAGAGGAAACCGGCCAAGGGTGTGATGGCGCCCACCCAAGGCGCCACGCCGGCAGCCTCGCTCCTGCCAAGCACGGCTGCGACCGGAAAATAAACGACGCAACCGAGCGGCACGACAAAGGTGAGGAATTTGCGGAACCAGTTGGCATAGATGTCGAGCGGATATTGCGCCGCTTCGATGCCGCCATAGGTCAGCGTGTTGACGATCTCGAGACTCTCGACGGTCCAGAACGAGAGCGTCGCCTGCAGGAGAAGAATGGCGAAGAAGAGCGCGAACCCGCCGGCCATCGCCCATATGAGCAAGACGGCCTTCCCGACGCTCCAGTCGAGATGCAGCAAACCGATCGCGATCGCCAGCGCGACCAGACCTTGAATCACGCGCCCGAGCGAGGTGAAGCCGAACTCGAAACCCATGAGCTGCAGGGTCGCCGTTCTCGGCCGCAACAGGACGCGGTCGAAGTGGCCGGTCTTGACGAATTGGGGACCGAACATGTCGAAGCCGCGACATGTTGAATCGGCGACTGCGAATGCGACACTGACGACGCCATAGAAGAGCGCGATCTCGGGAAAGGTCCAGCCGCGGATATGGCTGAAGCGGAGGAACAGCGCGTAGAGCCCGCCGAACTCGGTGATGGTGATGACGAATTGCGAGCCGAAGCGAAGCAGGAATGCCGTCGGATATAGCATCTGCGCGCGCAGGCAATTCCTGAGATAGCTCAGATAGAGCGAAAGAGCGTTCACGTTCAGCTCCCCTGCATGTCGACGCGGGCCATGACGCGCGCCATCCACGCACGGCCGATCACGATGAAGCCGACGACCCAGATCAGTTGCGCCACAATCCCTGCAAGCGCACCCGCGCCGGTCAAATTCGCGAAGTAGATGCGATAGGGAATATCAACCAGGCCCGCAAAGGGTTGCCAGAACAGGAACGGCTGCGACCAGGCCGGCATCAGGACGAGCGGCACGATCATTCCGGAGAGCGGCGAGACGAGAACGGGAGCGAGGTTCGCTGCGCGCCTCGTCTTGAGGGCGGTGACTGCGATATTGAGCAGCACGGTGAAGGACGATGAGAGAAGGACGGTCAGCGAAATGGAGAGGGCGAAGAGCGCCGCCGCCGAAGCCGTCGACGGCATATGCCAGCTCCAGGCTCCCAGACCAACCAGGGGCAGGAGAATCGCTGCCACGACGAACATCGGGATGACGCGCAAGCTGGTGTTGGCAGCGCGGGCGGCGATGGCGCGCGCGAGCCAAAGCGTATGGGTGTCGACCGGACGAAGCCGCTCATAGGCGACATTGCCTGTCTCGACGGCTTCCGAGATTTCGGCATCCGCCTGCCAGGGAAGGAGGCCCAAGAGACCTTGGCCGAGCCACGTATAGGTGATGACTTGCGCGAGAGTGATCGGTTGATGGGCGGCACCGGCATAGAACGCCGCCATCACCATGATCTTGATTGCGCCCCACCAGCATTGCGTGGCGAAGCCGGCGAAAGCCGCCGCGCGATATTGCAGCATCAGCACGAAGCGCGCGCGCAGAATGGCGAGATAGGGAAGCGCCATCACGACTCCACCGCGCCGTGCAGCGCGTAGAAGCGCGCGATCACTTCCTCGATCTTGGGGTCTTCCACGCGGATGTCGAGAACGTCATGCGCCGCTGCAATGCGCGAGATCAGCGCGTGGGCGGCCGTGCGCGCGGGATCGAAGGCGTATTCGACCGAGCGCCCGTCGCGGGCGCGGATCGTCGCGCCGTCGATCGCGATGTCGCCATTGTCGCTCGCAAAGTCGACAAATAGTCTTCGCTCCGCGAGCACTTCGCTGCGCATGGACTCGAAGCTGGAATCGCGCAGCAACTTGCCGTTGCCGATGATGATGACGTGCTTGGCGAGCGCTTCGATGTCGTGCATGTCGTGGGTCGTCAGGATCACGGTGACGCCGTCCGTACGGTTCAAATCCTTGACGAACTCGCGCAGCGCCAGCTTCGACACGGCATCGAGACCAATGGTCGGTTCGTCGAGGAACAGAATTGCCGGCGCGTGCAACAGTGCAGCAGCGATCTCGCACCGCATGCGCTGACCAAGGGAGAGTTGACGCAGCGGCGTATCCAACAGCGGTGCGATCTTCAGCATCTCGACTAGGCGGTCCCTTGTCTTTGCGAATTGGACCGCGTCGACGCGATAAATGTCGCGCAAAAGTTCGAAACTCTCGACGATCGGCAGATCCCACCACAACTGCGTGCGCTGTCCGAACACCACGCCGATGCGCGCGACATGCGCGATGCGTTGTTCCCACGGTACCAGCCCGTCGACCTCGCAACTCCCCGAGGTCGGCCGCAATATTCCCGAAAGAATCTTGATCGTCGTCGATTTGCCGGCTCCGTTCGGCCCGATGAAGCCGAGAAGTTCGCCGCGTGCGAGCGAGAAGCTGACATTGTCGAGCGCCGCAATCTCGCGGACGCGCCTTTGGAAGAGTCCGCGCAGCGCACCGCCAAGCCCGGGATCGCGCATCGCCACGCGGTAGGTTTTGCTGAGATTTTCGACGTTTATCTGCGCCATCGCTGCGGTTCCCCCAAACGCCGTCGCGGCGGACGGGAAATCCCGCCACCGTTCGTCACTGCAAAAATGGGCGCGGAACCTATGGTCTGGCTTGTCCGGCGTCAACGGTTTGGCATAACGCGCGTGATCAAAATGCGGCGAATCGAGCCTCAAATCGACACGCGCTTGTGATCGCCCGCTCCGCGCAACGGCGCCGCGATCCCCCTGATATAGATGGTCTTTCCCGCTGCCCCGCGGTGTCGAAACATCCTACAAATTGAAGTGACTGGAGCGAGTGAGGCTCTGGTCTTATGGTCGCGCCATGACACGAACGACGCGCGCTCTCGCGATCGCCGGGATGTTTGTTTTGGCCGGCACGGCTGCGCAAGCCGGAGGCGTGCGTCCTGTGGTGGTCGAACTTTTTACCAGCCAGGGATGCAATTCCTGTCCACCGGCCGACTTCTTTCTGGGCAAGCTCTCCCAACGTTCGGACGTCCTGGCCCTCACGCTTCCGGTCACCTACTGGGACATGCTCGGCTGGAAGGATTCGCTGGCGAACGAGGCAAATACGCGGCGCCAGAAGGCATACGCCGCCACCATGGGTCATGGCGGTGTCTATACGCCGCAGATCATCGTCGACGGCGTGCAGGATGTGGTCGGCAGCCGCATCGCCAGCGTCGAGGCTGCCATCGAAGCGCGGAGCGAGGCCATCGAAGCAGGCATGGCGATCGCCGAAGTGCACAATGCGGAAGGAACCGTCACCGCCTCGCGCATCGCCTCCGGTTATGAGCCGTCACTTGCACCGTCTTCCCATCATGGCGACCCGCTCGTCCCGGTTGCGCTGAGCGAAAACGGACAAGAGCTCCACATCAACATCGGCGCGGTCGAAGGCCAACACAATGCGACCGTGTGGCTGCTGCATTTGCGCTCGGCAGTGACCGTCGCCATCAAGGCGGGCGAAAATGAGGGGCGCTCGGTGACCTATCACAATGTGGTCGGCGATATCCGCGCGGTCGGCATCTGGAAAGGTGGTTCATTGTCATTGACATTGCCGCGCGCGGCGATGGCGGGGCTGCCGCACGATACGGTCGCGGTTCTGGTGCAGCATGGCGGATACGGCCATGTCATCGGGGCATCCTACATCTCGCATCCGGATTTCTATCCGTCGCACTAGCGTTTTCAGCATCGGCGAACGCGCCTAGACTTCCCACGCTATGGCATTGTTCTTTGATTCTGCCTGGTTCGATGCGCGGCTCGCGGAGTTGGGGCTGGGCCAAGCCGACGTTTCGGCTGCGCTGGGCTTGACGTCGCAACAGGTGAGCGAACTGTGGAAGGACCAGCGAGAATTGAGCGCGGCCGATGTGCGCGCGCTTTCGACGCTCCTGCGTGTCTCGACCAGCGAAATCGCGACGCGCGCCGGCGTTTCGACGCCGGTGCCTGCGCCTGATGGCGACGAAGCGCTGGTGAGGCTGAACGAACGGCTGGATCGGCTCGAACGCACGTTGGCCGAAATCAAGGCTCTGGTTCTGGATCTGCGCGCGCGAGCACAATGACGCGAGCGCTTCGCGGCTTTGTCGCTCGATTGTTTCGTTCTGGCACGCCGGCAGCGAATTCCTCAACAGCCGCCGTCAAATTGCGGTCTTGCCCGAAAGGTTCCTTACCTTCTGTTAAGGCAAAATACGCAGCGCAGTCAGCCATCCTGACGCGCGCGAGTTACGAGTTTTTTAAGGCGCTGCGACGACACTCACCGCACAAGGCCGACAGAACGGCCAGCATGGTGGGTCATGAGTCAGCCGCTTCAGAAAAAGCCCGTTAAAGGTCTGGATGCGCTGAGCGGATCCGAGCGCGCCGAATTGTTGCGCTACTCCATGCTCGCTGCCGGCGTCGCCTCGTTCGACTGGACGCTCTCGGACGACCGCATCAATTGGGACGGCGCCATCGATCTCTTGCCCTATCACCATGACGAAACACGTCTTGCGCGCGGCTCCTCGTTTCTCGGATGGCTCAATCCCGAATCGCGCGCCCGGCTCTCGGCACTGATCGAGACGCGCTCGGCGCAACATTCAAATTTCGAACTTGCGCTGGACGCCAGCGCAGCCATGGGTTCGCTCTGGCTCATGATGGTGGGCATGCGCCAGACGCGCGCCGACGGCCGTACCGAGCGGCTTTCAGGTCTGGTGCGCGTGACGACCGAACAGCAACGTGAGATGCAGCGGCTGACCTATCTGGCGACCCGCGACGAACTCACCGGTCACCTGAATCGCAATTCGCTGCGTGCGGAGCTGACTCAGACGATCGAAAAGGCCCGCACCGAAGACAGAACCTGCGCCTTTCTGGTCGCATCCATCGATCGTGTCGCGATGATCAATGACGGATACGGCTTCGACGCCGGCGACGAAGTCATCGTCGCGGTCGGCGAGCGGTTGGCATGCTCACTGCGTGCCAGCGACATCATCGGGCGCACGGCCGGCAACAAGTTCGGCGTCATTCTGCGCAATTGCAAGGAACGCGAAATCGCCCTCGTCGCCGAGCGTCTGCGCGCCGCCGTGCGCAGCAGCGTGGTCGATACGCGCTGCGGAAAGGTTTCGGCGACGTGTTCGGTCGGCGCGGTGTTTCTGCCATCGGGTGCTGCGTCAAGCCAGGAGGCCATGCTGCGGGCCGAGGAGGCGCTCAACCGCGCGCGCAGCGCCGGCCGCGACGGCTTCTCGGTTTACGAAAAGTCGCCGCAGCGCGAAGGCGCGAGACTGCGCATGATGGCGATCGCCGATGAAGTCATGGCGGCTCTGAACGACGATCGGCTGCTGTTGGCGTATCAGCCGATCATTCGCGCCGGTGATCGCAGTATCGAGAAATACGAAGCCTTGCTTCGCATGCGACGCAAGGATGGCTCGATCGCGACGGCCGGTTATTTTGTTCCCGCGGCCGAACAGCTCGGCATCGTCGGGCTGATCGATCGCAAAGCTCTTGAAATCACGGTCGCAACGCTTCGCGCCAATCCCGAGGTCAAGATCGGTGTCAACGTCTCCGGCACCGCGGCCGGCAACCCCGCATGGCTGCACAGTTTCGTCGACTATGTCCGCACCAACAGCGATGTGGCGTCGCGGCTGAACGTCGAACTGACGGAAACGGCCGCGCTCGACCACTTCGAAGAAAATGCGCAGTTCGTGTCGCAGCTTCGCGAGTTGGGCTGCACCGTCTCGATCGACGATTTCGGCGCCGGCTACACCTCGTTTCGCAATCTGCAGATGATGCATGTTGACATGGTCAAAATCGACGGAACCTTCGTTAAGGGGTTGTCGACGTCGCCGGACAATCAGGTCTTCGTGCGCACGCTGGTCGGTTTGGCAAAGAGCTTCGATCTGTTGACCGTGGCTGAGTGGGTCGAATCCGAAGCCGACGCGCAATTGCTGCAGAGCATGGGCATCGACTATTTCCAGGGCTTCTTCTTCGGAGAGCCTGAACTCGAGCCCGACTGGAGCAAGAGCACAAGCTGAGCGGCTATTTGCGCTGGCTGAGTTCGGCCAGCTGCCGGCGCATCGCCTCGATCTCGTTCTTGAGTTCGCTGATTTCTTCGGACGGCTTGGCCCGTTCGCCCGAACCGTTGCCTTTTCCTTCATCGTCGCCGCCTTTGTGCCCGCGCGCGGCGGCGAAAGGCGAGAACATCTGCATCGCGCGTTCGAACATCGCCATGTTCTGGCGGGTCATGTTCTCGATGACCTGTGTGCTGCCGCCAAAGGCCTCGGCCAGGCGGTTGCGCATGGCTTCCTGGTTCTTGGTGAACCCATCCATGCTCATGTCGAGATAGCCGGGTACGAAGCTTTGCAGACTGTCGCCATAAAAGCGGATGAGCTGGCGCAGGAATTTGATCGGCAAAAGACTTTGCCCCTTGGCCTCTTCCTCGAAAATGATCTGGGTCAGGACCGAGCGGGTGATGTCTTCGCCGGTGCGCGCATCGCGCACCTCGAATTCCGTGCCTTCTTTGACCATCAGGGCAAGATGATCGAGCGTCACGTAGCTGGAGGTCTGCGTGTTGTAGAGCCGCCGGTTCGCGTATTTCTTGATTACGACAGGGGCCTCAGCCTTGGGGCTTTCTTCCGACACGCTTGTTTACCGTTGATATGAGGGCGTTTCGCGCTTCTGCAGGCGCCAGATTGCGGTAAGCTGAACATCACTGCTCTTCGCCTGTCCAGTCCCATTTGAGCATGCGCAGCATGACCGGACACAATTTGTGGGCTCTAACTCGCTGAAATAGAAGTCCGATTTGCCGCAGTTTACCCTAGCTCGCATTCGCGGCATTTTGGATGAGGGCATGACAAAAACAGTTTCGTGGAGGTTCCGGTGGAAGAAGTTGTGATCGTTTCGGGCGTGCGCACGCCGGTCGGCGCATTCAATGGCTCTCTCGCTTCGCTGCCCGCCCACGACCTCGGCAAGGTCGCGATTAAAGCCGCTCTCGAGCGTGCCCAGGTCAAGCCGGAAGATGTCTCCGAAGTGATCTTGGGCCAGGTGCTCACGGCGGCGCAGGGACAAAACCCGGCGCGGCAGGCCGCGATCAACTCCGGCGTGCCGGAAGCTTCGCCGGCCTGGTCGGTGAACATGGTGTGCGGCTCAGGCCTCCGCGCTGTGGCGCTCGGCGCTCAGGCGATCAAGAACGGTGACAGCACGATCGTCGTCGCCGGCGGACAAGAGTCCATGAGCCAGTCGCCGCATGCCGCCCATCTGCGTGTCGGACAAAAGATGGGCAATCTCGATTTCGTCGACACCATGATCAAGGATGGATTGTGGGACGCCTTCAACGGCTATCACATGGGTGTGACGGCAGAGAATGTGGCCCGCGAATGGCAGATCACGCGCGAACAGCAGGATCGCTTCGCCGTCGCATCGCAGAACAAGGCGGAAGCGGCCAAGAAAGCCGGCAAGTTCAAGGATGAAATCGCGCCCGTCACGGTCAAGGAGCGCAAGGGCGAGAAGATCATCGACACTGACGAATATATCCGCGACGGAGCAACGCTCGAGGCCATGGCAGCGCTCAGGCCCGCTTTCCAAAAGGATGGCACGGTCACCGCGGCCAACGCCTCCGGGATCAATGACGGCGCCGCCGCATTGGTTCTCATGAGCGCGAGCGAAGCGAAAAAGCGGGGCCTGAGGCCCTTGGCGACGATCAAGTCTTGGGCGCAGGCCGGTGTTGATCCCAAAGTGATGGGATCGGGTCCCATCCCCGCCTCGCGCAAGGCGCTGGAGAAGGCGGGGTGGAAGGCGAGCGATCTCGATCTCGTCGAAGCCAATGAAGCCTTCGCGGCGCAGGCCTGTGCGGTTAACAAGGACATGGGCTGGGATACATCGAAGGTGAATGTGAATGGCGGCGCCATCGCGATCGGCCATCCGATCGGAGCGTCTGGCGCGCGCGTGCTCGTGACTCTTCTCCACGAGATGCAGCGCCGCGACGCCAAGAAGGGTCTCGCCACGCTCTGCATCGGCGGCGGCATGGGCATCGCCATGTGCGTCGAGCGCTAGACTTTTCTCACTCCGGAGATTGTTCGAGAGGGGCGGCTGAGAGATCAGCCGCCTTCTTTTTTTGGGACAGAAAGTATCAAGGCGATCTGTCGCGGCGGAATTTTATTGCGTATTCTCAAACGCTCGGTCTATCTGTGGTAAGCAAACGGAAAATCCGGAAAGCGGGAGTTGGACATGGCTCGGGTGGCATTGGTGACGGGTGGTACGCGCGGCATCGGCGCTGCCATTTCGGTCGAACTGAAAAATGCCGGCTACAAGGTCGCCGCGAACTATGGCGGCAACGACGAGGCTGCGCAGAAATTCAAGTCCGAGACCGGCATTCCCGTTTTCAAGTGGGACGTCGGCAATGCCGCCGCCTGCGCTGCGGGCATCAAGAGCGTTGAGGACGCGCTCGGCCCGATCGACATCCTGGTGAACAATGCGGGGATTACGCGCGATGCGATGCTGCACAAGATGACGGCGGAGCATTGGGAAGAGGTCATCCGCGTCGATCTCGGCTCCTGCTTTTACATGTGTCGGCCGTTGATAGACGGCATGCGCGAGCGCGGCTTCGGCCGCATCATCAATGTCAGCTCGATCAACGGGCAAAAGGGCCAGATGGGCCAGACGAACTATTCCGCCGCCAAGGCCGGCGTCATCGGCTTCACCAAGGCACTGGCGCAGGAAACGGCCAAGAAAGGCATCACCGTCAATGTGATCTGCCCAGGCTATATCGATACCGAGATGGTGTTGGCCGTGCCGCCCAAAGTACTGGAAGGCATTGTTGCGACGATCCCGGTCGGTCGCCTCGGCAAGTCCGGCGAGATCGCCAAGATGGCCTGCTTTCTCGCGAGCGACGATGCGGCCTTCATCACCGGTGCCACCATGACGGTCAACGGCGCGCAATATATTGCCGGATAGTTTTTTGACCCTCATGGTTCTTAAGGCTCACCATGGGGGATTCGCGATGTCCTCGTCCTGAGCCCGTCGCTGGATGGGGATGACGTTGAGTACTCTCACTTCAGTCGCGGTTGAGAAGCTCGCCTGCATCCGCGGCGGGCGTTTGCTGTTTCGCGACTTGAGTTTTTCCGCTTCCGCCGGCGAGGTGCTTTCCATCGAGGGACCGAACGGGGTCGGCAAGACCTCGCTTCTGCGCGTGATCGCTGGATTCCTTTCGCTCGCCGAGGGATCCATCGTGATCAACACGGAGCGCGCCATCCGCGAACCAGAGGAGCGGGGCAGGCAGGCGGGCTGGTTGGGCCATCAGGATGGCGTCAAATCGCAGCTCACCGCCGGGGAGGTGCTGCACTTCTTCGCCTCGCTGCACGGCATCTCGCCGGACATCGCCGGTTTCCTCGCGCGGGCAGGGCTCGAACGCTGCGCGGAACTGCCCTGCCAATATCTCTCGGCGGGGCAGAGAAAGAGACTGGCGCTCGCGAGGCTCGCCATGACGCGGCGTCCGCTTTGGTTGCTCGACGAACCTTTGGCGGCGCTCGACAGTGGCGGAAAGTCATTCGCCGCGGACTTGATGACCGCACATTGCGCATCGGGAGGCATCGTATTGGCGGCGACGCACGAGCCTCTCGGAATCCCGTGTCGGCGTCTTGCCTTGGGCGTCACATGACAGGCGCACTTCTTTGGCGCGACATGCGTCTGGCGACACGCGCGGGCGGCAGCTCGGCATTGGCGCTCGCTTTCTTCGCCGCCGTCGTGACGCTCGTCCCTCTGGGCATCGGCTCCGATCTTGACCTCCTGGCGCGCATCGCCGCGGGCGTGCTCTGGGTCGCGGCGGTCCTTGCGGCGCTGCTCTCACTCGACCGGTTGTTTCAGGCCGATTTCGAGGACGGGAGTCTGGATCTTCTGGCGCTTTCGCCGCTCTCCCTCGAAACGATCGCCGCCGTCAAGATCGTCGCGCATTGGTTGACGACGGGTCTGCCGCTGACGTTATTGTCGCCGCTACTCGGTACCATGTTCGGGTTACCATCCGGCGAGACCGAAACATTGGCCCTTTCGCTGCTCATCGGAACGCCGGCGGTCAGCGCGCTCGGCGCGATCGGCGCCGCTTTGACGCTGTCCGTCAGGCGAGGCGGACTGATCCTTCCGCTTCTCGTCTTGCCGCTTCTCGCGCCGGCGGTGATTTTTGGCGCCGCAGCGGTGGAAGCGGGGCCGCAAGGCATGTCGGGCAGCGCGCTCCTTCTCTTGTCAGCCTTTTCGGTCGCGACGACACTGTTGTCGCCGTTTGCCGCCGCCGCCGCCGTGCGGCTCAATCTCGCAGGTTGATCCAGATGCTTGCGGCGCTTGGAGTGTCAGCCTAGATGGCCAGCATGTTCGCACTCGCCAATCCCAAACGTTTCATGGATATGAGCGAAAAGCTGCTGCCCTGGCTCAGTGGTGCGGCAGCGCTCGCGTTGGTCGCGGGATTTGTGCTCGGCTTCCTGGCACCCCCGGATTATCAGCAAGGTATGACGGTGAAGATCATGTTCCTGCATGTGCCCGCGGCTTGGACCGCCATGATGGCATATGGGCTGATGGCGTTGATGTCGTTTGTGAGCTTGATCTGGCGCCATGCGTTGGCCGATGTCGCCGCCAAGACCGCCGCCCCGCTTGGCGCGGTCTTTACGGGACTGGGTCTGGTGACGGGCTCGCTTTGGGGACGGCCGATGTGGGGAACCTATTGGGTGTGGGATGCGCGGCTGACATCATTTCTGCTGCTGCTTTTTCTCTATCTTGGCTACATCGCTCTTAGAACCGCGATCGAGGATGAGACGCGTGCGGCACGCGCCGCGGCGATCCTGGCCCTGGTCGGAGCCGTCAATTTACCGATCATCGAATATTCGGTGAACTGGCACACGCTGCATCAGGGCGAAAGCATCTTGCGTGCCGACGGTCCGCAGATCGCGACCGTATTCCTATGGCCCTTAGGCATCTCCGCGCTTGGCTACAGCCTCTTGTTCCTGACGCTCTGGGTCGTGCGCATTCGGACCGAAATCCTTGAGCGGCGCGCGCGCTCGATCATCTTATCGGGCCAGCCATGAGTGTCCTCTTCGACATGGGCGGCTATGCGGCGTTCGTCTGGCCGGCGTATGGCGCCACACTTGTCGGGCTCGGAACCGTCGTGATCTTGACGTGGCGCGCCTATGGGCGGGCGAAGGCGCGCCTTGCCGCGGTGGAAAAAACATGAGGCGATTGATCTACATCGTTCCGGTTTTGGCGTTCGGCGCGCTCGCCTGGTTTCTGTTCGAGGGTTTGCGTGGACCGCCGCCCGATGAGTTGCCGTCGACTTTGATCGACAAGCCGGCGCCGGTTCTCACATTGCCCGCACTTGATGCCCAGGCGGAGGGCTTCGGGCCGCGCGAACTGGCAGACGGGCGCGTCACCGTGGTTAACGTCTTTGCGTCTTGGTGCGTGCCTTGCCGCGCGGAAGCGCCGCAACTTGCCCAGCTCGGCCAGGCGCGCGGCGTGCAGCTGTTCGGTCTGGTCTGGAAGGATACGCGGGCAAAGGCACGGGCCTTTCTGACCGATGTCGGCAATCCCTATGCGCGCATCGGCTATGATGGCGAGGGGCGTGCCGGCATCGATTGGGGCGTATACGGAGTACCTGAGACCTACATCATCGATCGGCACGGCGTGATCCGCGAGCGCTTCGTCGGACCCATCACGCCGGACAGTCTCGTGCTCGACGTTCTTCCCGCAATAGCCGCCGCCGCTCGCAGCTGATCCGCGGGTGGCGTGAACGGCGTGCGCGACGTGAAGGCGAAAGCCTGAGCGCGACGCCACCGGGCGGCGCGGATGAATCGGCTGCGTGTTGACGCGACAGGAGTCGCGCATATCGATGACCTTGAATCGCATTCGAAGTCGCAGTCAGAGACGGCTCGTCCGAACGGGTTCAAGCCTGCGGGCATCGCGTGACGCGCCGCGGACCGAACCCGCAGTCGCTCACGCCCGCCGGGATGCTTGCGCCGTCGACGGCGCCGGGAAGCCAGCTCGATATTCGTATGGGATAAGAAGGGATTAGCCCCGCCGGCGGCGTGGCCTGCCGCGCGGCGCAGCATGGCCATTGGCCACGTATTCTTCCGCCGCACCTGCGATCTGCGCGAGGAGGCGAACGAACCTTGGCCGTTCTGCCAGCGGCAGGGCTTCCAGCAGCGCTTTTTCGGCACGCTCCGACGCAGCGCGGGCCGTGCGCAACGCCTTGCGTCCTGACTGCGAAATCGCAACGGCGTTTGCACGTTGATCTTCTTCCGTGCGCTCGCGCGAAAGCAAACCCTTGTCGAGCATGCGGCGCACCATCTCCGCCAACGTCGAGCGATCGATGCCGGTGATGTCGACGAGTGCGGTCTGACTCACACCGTCATTGTGTTCGAGTGCGGAGAGCAGAGTGTATTGCTGCTTGGTGAGATCGCTGGTGCCAGCTTCGTGCGCGTAGAGGTCACCGAAATATTGGGCGCAGCGGCGGATCAGGTGCGAGGGTGACTCCGAAAGATCGAAGCTCCCGTTCGCCCTGCGCTGGCTCTTGGTCATTCACGTCCCCTGCTCAACAACCGGTCGACTTTTGTCGCTGCCAGATTGCCAGCCGCCCCAATGCGGTTCTCTTGCCGAGAGAAAGTTTAGACGGCCCCATCGCCCGTCACAACAATCTCTATCGCGTTTGCGCGTGCGTTGGCAACGCAAAGATTCGTATTTGCGCTTCCGTTTGCAACCGGTGTTGGGGCAGAATTGTCGCCATGACCGGTCATCGCACCGCACCGCCGCCACCCAATCCGCGCTTCGTTCGACGTGTACCGGATGGAGACACGGAAGAACGTTACGTGTGCAATGAGTGTGGCCATGTACATTACACAAATCCAAAAATCGTTGTGGGCTCGGTTGTTACGCATCGCAACCGGTTTCTGCTTTGTCGGCGCGCGATCGAGCCGCGGTTGGGATTATGGACTTTGCCCGCCGGATATCTGGAAGAAAACGAAACCCCGGAAGAGGGCGCGCGACGCGAGGCTCGCGAGGAAGCGCAGTGCGACATCGTTCTCGACGGATTGCTGGCGGTCTATTCCATTCCGCGCATCAGTCAGGTGCAGTTGCTGTATCGCGCCCGTCTTGACACGGAGCAATTCGGCGCGGGCGCAGAAAGTCTGGAGGTGAAACTGTTTGATTGGGACGATATTCCGTGGACGGAGATTGCTTTCCCCAGCGCCGGTTGGGCGCTGAAACATCATCGTGAACTCGGCGCCGGTAAGATCTTTGCGCCATTCTCAAATCCGCCTAGCCAGACCGGAAATCTTCCGTGGTCTATCTGACAATACGCGCAAACACGACAACCTATTCCTGCGGCGGCGCTTTCGCGACTTGATGGTGAAGCAGCAAAGGTGCCTGTGCCGCTCCAAACACCAGCAGTAGTGGCAGGATGATCCAGACCTTGAAGAATACCCATTGCGCGGTCGAAAAATTCCGCCATACGAACTCGTTGAGACCGGCCAGCGCCGCGAAAAACAGCGCCCAGCGCCAAGTCAGCGTCCGCCATGCGCTCTCGGGAAGGTCAAACTCGAAGGCCAGCGCATACTTGATGAAAAGCCGCTTGAACATCATGCCGCCCAGGAGCACCGCGCAGAACGTGGCGTAGATGATGGTCGGCTTGATCTTCACGAACGTGTCGTTCCTCAGATAGAGCGTCAGTCCTCCGAACACCAAGACGATTGCGGCTGTAAACAGCGCCACCGGCGAAAGCTTGCGGTCGAGCACATAGCCTGTGGCAAGAGCCGCGACCACCACAACCATGAACGCGCCCGTGGCGGCAAAAATCCCGAAGAACTGGAAGGTTGCGAAAAAAACGATCAGCGGGCCAAGATCGAGCGACAGACGGCGCAATTGTGAATTCATTTCGACCCCGTCAGCGCCCTGGCAAAATTTTCTGCATTGAACGGCTGCAGGTCGTCTTCGCCCTCACCGACCCCGATATAGTGCACTGGGACAGAAAATTTCTGCGCCAGTGCGGCAAGAATGCCACCCTTGGCCGTTCCATCGAGCTTTGTCATCACAAGACCTGTCAGCGGCAAGACATCCTTGAATGCCTCGACTTGTCCGATCGCGTTTTGTCCTGTCGTCGCGTCAAGCACGAGCAGGGTGGCGTGCGGCGCCGTCGCATCGAGCTTTCGGATCACGCGAACGATTTTTTCCAGTTCGGCCATCAACCCGGCCTTGTTTTGCAGCCGACCCGCCGTATCGATGATGAGGATATCCGCGCCCTTTGCGCGCGCGGTCTCCAGCGCTTCAAAGGCGAGGCTTGCGGCATCGGAACCTGCGGCTCGGGAAACGACTTCGGCGCCTGCGCGCTTGCCCCAGATGACGAGTTGTTCGATGGCGGCCGCGCGAAACGTGTCGCCGGCCGCGAGCACGACCTTGGCTCCGTTCCGCGTTAACGTCTTTGCGAGCTTGCCGATGGTGGTCGTCTTGCCGCCGCCGTTGACGCCCGCCACCAGAATGACAAAGGGTTTTTTTGCGCCGTCGACCGAGAATGCCTTCTCGATGGGCTGCAAGACGGCGGCGATTTCGCGGCGCAGGATCTCGCGGACGTCAAAGTCGCTGATCTCCGCGCCGTAGCGGCCTTCGCCGACGGCGCGCGACAGCTTCGCGGCCAGAGCGATGCCCATATCGGCCTTGATCAGGGCTTCTTCCAACTCCGCGATGCTCTCTGCATCCAATTTCCGCTTGGTGAAAATGCCGGCAATATTGTCCGACAAGCCCGCGGTGCTGCGGGAGAGCCCTTCCTTCAGCCGCTCGAAGAAGGTTGGCGGCGGTGGAGCTTCGCCGAAATCCCTCATGCTGCGATATCTGCCGTGAGGGCCTGATCGCGTGTACCGGAGATGCGGCAGCGAACGAAAGTTGCCGGCGCAGCATCCGCATCAAAGAGGACTGGCAGGAAGCATTCGCTTCGTCCCATCCCGCGTCGCTCCACCAGTAATGTCTGCTCGCTCAACACCAGCGAGAGGCGCCGCTGCCTAGCGGCCTCCTCGCCCTTGGCTCGCAGGCGTGCGGCGCGATCCTTTATTAATTTCGGGTCGAGTGGAGGCATGCGCGCCGCAGGAGTTCCGGCGCGCGGGCTGAAACGAAAGACGTGCAGGTTCGAGAGCCCGGCTTCGTCGACGAGATCGACGCTGCGCTGAAACATATCATCCGTCTCCGTCGGGAAGCCGGCGATGAGGTCGGCGCCAAAAGAGGCGTTCGGACGAAGCGCACGCACGGACTTGCAGAAAGAAATCGTATCGGCGCGCGTATGCCGACGCTTCATGCGCTTCAGGATCATATCGTCGCCGGACTGCACCGAGAGGTGAAAGTGCGGCATCAACCGGTCTTCCTCTGCGATGGCGCGCATCAAGTCGCCATCGGCTTCGATCGTATCGATCGACGACAGGCGCAGGCGCCTGACTTGCGGCACCATCGCGAGCAGCTTGCGTACGAGTTGTCCAAGCGTCGGCGAACCAGGCAAGTCAGCGCCATAGGCGGTGAGATCGACGCCTGTCAGAACGAGCTCGGGAATCCCGCTCGCCGCCAGACGCTTCGCCTCGGCGATGACCGATCCCATGGGAACGCTGCGCGAATTGCCCCGGGCATAAGGGATGATGCAGAACGTGCAGCGATGATCGCAACCGTTCTGGACCTGCAGGAAGGCGCGCACGCCACGCGTTGGGCCTTCGAAGCAGTCCACCATCTGGCTCGCGGTTTCGCGCACGCTCATGATGTCGTTGACGCGCACGCGCTCGCTCGTCCCGACGCCGAAATCGGCGTAACTCTCAGCAAGGAGCTTTTCGCCGTTGCCGAGAACGAGGTCGACCTCCACCATGGCGGCGTAAGTCTGAGGCGCGATCTGCGCCGCGCAGCCGGTCACGATAATGCGGCGTTGCGGCTGCTCGCGCCGCGCGTGCCGGATCGCCTGGCGTGACTGACGCACCGCTTCTGTTGTGACCGCGCAGGTGTTGATGATCAGGGAATTCTCGAGACCGGCTTCCGTCGCACGGAGACGGATGGCCTCGGACTCGTAGGCGTTGAGACGGCAACCGAAGGTGAGAATGGCGTTGCTCACCGGTCGAGCGCCTCAAGATCGATCTCGCCGCAAAAGACTTCGCTTGTGGGTCCGGTCATCAAAATGTGATCGTCGTGCTCGCGCAGTTCGACCTCCAGCGTCCCGCCGTCGAGGACGATCTCAACCTTGCGTCCACTAAGCGCGCGCCGGAAGGAGGCGACGGCGGTTGCGCAGGCTCCCGTACCGCAGGCCATGGTGATGCCGGCGCCGCGCTCCCACACGCGCATGCGAAGCCGGTTCTCGCCGGCGAGGCTGACGAACTCCACGTTCGTGCGCTCGGGGAACATCGGATGACTTTCGATTCTTGGCCCAAGTGTCGCGACGGGGGCCTGTTCGGCATCGTCGACGAACAACACCACATGCGGATTGCCGACCGAAAGCGCGCTTGCGACATGGTTCGTGCCATCGACATTGAGCTGGAACATGTTGGTGTCCGCCGCCTTGGCGAGCGGTATTTCGTGCCAGAGCAATTTCGGCGGACCCATATCGATGCTCACGCGTCCGTCGCCGACCGCTTTGCAGTCGAGCGCGCCGCCGACAGTGTCGATCCTGACCGATGTGCGGCCGCTTTCCTCCATCAGGAACTTCGCCACGCAACGCGCCGCGTTGCCGCAACTTTCGACGGCGCCGCCGTCGGCGTTGCGGATGATCATCTTGGCATCGAACGTTCCGCGCCCGGGCGCGATCACAATTACCTGATCGCAGCCTATGCCGAAGCGGCGGTCGGCGATGGCGCGCGCGGTCGCCTCGCTCAGCGCAAGTCCTTGCTTTCGCGCGTCGAAGACGACGAAATCATTGCCCAGCCCATGCATTTTCCGGAAATGGGTCATGGCCCTGTATATAGGCGGCGGGGCAGTTTGGGGCCAGTGCCCGATTGATCGCGGCAGCCGGCTTTTCTATTTCACGCTGACGGTCGGGAGCCTCAGCGCATGAAGCACGGTATCTGGATTGTCGCGGTGAGTTTTGCCGTTGTGGCCGCGGTTGCGGCGAGAGGAGCAGACGGCGTGAGCGACCCTTATGTCTGGCTGGAAGACGTGCACGGCACCAAGCCGTTGGCCTGGGTCGCCGAACAGAACACGCGCACCAAGGGCGTGCTCCAGGCTGATCCGCGCTACGCCGCGGACCATAATGCCATCCTCAAAGTCCTGGATGCGACCGATCGCATTCCGCTCGGCGCCATCGACCACGACTACATCTTCAACTTCTGGCAGGACGCGGCCAACCCCAAGGGCGTGTGGCGGCGCTCAACAATCGCCGATTATGCAAGGCCCGATCCGAAGTGGGAAACGATCATCGACGTCGACAAGCTCGCGGCCGACGAGCGTGAGAACTGGATCTGGAAGGGCGCAAGCTGCAGCAACACGCTGGCGCGGTGTCTTGTCTTTCTTTCGCGCGACGGCGGCGACGCGCATGTGGTGCGCGAATTCGATCTCAAAACGAGGAGCTTTCTGAAAGATGGCTTCACGCTTGCGCACGCTAAGTCGGGCGCACGGTATCTGGGCGAAAATGCCGTCCTGTTCGAGACGGATTTCGGTCCCGACACCATGACCGCCTCTGGCTATCCGCGCATCGTCAAGCTGTGGAGGCGCGGCACGCCGGTGGACACTGCAAAGACGATCTACGAAGGCAAGCGCGAGGACGTCGCGACCCAGGGCTCGGTCTCGAACGGACCGTACGGCACCTACGCGCTCATCGTGCGCGCCACCTCCTTCTTCGAATCCGAGTATTTTCATGTTCTGGACGACGGCAGTGTGCGCAAATTGCCTCTGCCGCTCTCGGCTGTATTCCAGGGCGTCAGCGGCGAACATGCGATCTTCACGCTGCGCAAGCCTTGGACGGTCGGCACCACGACATATGCGCAAGGCGCACTGCTCGCTCTCGATCTCAAGAGCCTCGATGGACCTCTGTCGGGATTGCATATCGAAGCGCTTTATGTCCCGGGACCGCGCAGTTCGGTTGACTCCGTCTCGACCGGGCGCGATGCGGTTTACGCCTCGATCTATGACAACGTCACCGGCAGCGTTCACGCCTTTCGCTTCAAAGACGCGAGATGGAACGACACAAAGCTCGCGCTCCCGGCAAACGGTTCGACGAGCATCGTTTCCACCAATGATTGGGGCGCCGAGGCCCAGTTCACCTTCGAGAGCTACCTGAAACCTACGACGCTCTACAGCGACAACGGCGACGACAAGCCGATTGCGATCAAGGCGCTGCCGGAGCGCTTCGATGCCTCGAACCTCGTGACCGAGCAGTTCGAGGTCGCTTCGAAGGACGGCGTGAAGATTCCCTATTTCGTGACGCGGCCGAAGTCCGCGAGCGGGCCAATTCCGACGATCCTTTACGGCTATGGCGGATTTGAGATCGCGTTGACGCCCGGCTACTCGGCCAACTTCGGTATGCTGTGGCTGACCAGGGGCGGCGCTTATGTCGTGGCCAACATCCGCGGCGGCGGCGAGTTCGGTCCCGCCTGGCATGATGCGGCGCTGCTTGCCAATCGCCAGAAGGCTTACGACGACTTCGCGGCGGTCGCCGCCGACCTCGTCAAACGCGGCATCACGACGCCGAAACAGCTCGGCATCATGGGCGGATCGAATGGCGGCCTGTTGGTCTCAACCGCGATGTCGCAGCATCCCGAATTGTTCGCCGCCGTGGTTTGCCAGGTGCCGCTGATCGACATGCTGCGCTACACCCAGATCGGCGCCGGCGCATCCTGGGCCGCGGAATATGGCGATCCGGCCGATCCCAAGGCACGCGAATGGATTTCGAAATATTCGCCCTACCAAAACGTCCGGCCGGGCGTGAGCTACCCTCCGATCCTCTTCACTACGGCGACGAGCGATGACCGCGTCACCCCGGTGCATGCACGCAAGATGGCGGCGAAGATGGAGGCCATGGGGAGCGACGTCCTCTATTTCGAGAACACCGACGGCGGCCATTCAGCCGGCGCCAATCATAAGCAGGCCGCAGAAATGTGGGCGCTGAGTTTTGTCTATTTGAAACAGAAACTCGGCCTCAAGTAACACGAGGACGAATAGCAAGAATCGGATTGAGCGCGGACCGGCGCGTCGGCATTTTGCGCGCTCCCTCAACGGAGCCCACACATGTCGTTCCGCATTACCGGCCTCGACGCCAAGCCGTTTCGCCACCTCTACGGGCTCTCCGAATCCGAACTCGCCGCCCATGGGGCCATCCGTTACGTGGCCGAGAGCAAACCAGGCTATCCCGACCGTGTCGAGATGCGCGACGTCGAACCGGGAGAGTCCGTGTTGCTCGTCAACTACGCGCATCAGCCAGCCGACAGCCCTTATCGCTCAAGCCATGCGATCTTCGTACGCGAAGGTGCGCAAGAGCCTTACGACCGCGTCGGCGAGGTGCCGCAATGCCTGCGCGTGCGGCCGCTCTCGCTGCGTGCCTTCGACGACAAGGGCATGATGATCGACGCCGACTTGGTCGAAGGCGACGGTGTCGAAGCTATGATCGCACGCATGTTCGAAAACCCGAATGTCGCCTATATCCACGCGCACAATGCCAGGCGCGGGTGCTATGCGGCGCGCATCGACCGGGCGTGAGCGCGGTTTGACTTGAATTGTTGCGCGGCCTAAAACCCGCGCCATCCGGAAGAGCCTAGAGCCTTTCCGGTCCCGGGCTTGGCCCGGGATCGCCCCCAGGCAGCGCGTGGCGCCCCCTGGGGTTGTTGGTGTTTGGTATTTGACAGGTGGAAATGTTCGACAGTTTGCAATCCCGGCTTGGTGGCGTGTTCGACAGGCTTCGCGGCCGCGGCGCACTTACCGAAGGCGACGTTGACGAAGCGCTCGGCGAAGTGCGCAACGCGCTGATCGAGGCCGACGTTGCCCTTCCGGTGGTCAAGACATTCATCGACAAGGTGCGGCCGCGCGCCATCGGCGAGGATGTCATCCGCTCCGTCACGCCAGGCCAACAAGTCGTCAAGATCGTTCATGACGTTCTGGTCGAAACACTCGGCGAAGAAAACGCGGCGCTGAACCTCGGTTCGCCGCCCGCGCCGATCCTGATGGTCGGTTTGCAAGGCTCGGGCAAGACCACGACGTCGGCGAAGATCGGGCTGATGCTGCAGACGCGCGAGAAGAAGCGCGTCCTGATGGCTTCGCTCGACGTTTCGCGGCCTGCCGCCATGGAGCAGCTGCGCGTGCTCGGCGAACAAGCCGGCGTCGCCACGCTTCCCATCGTGCTGGGGCAGGGTCCGCTCGACATTGCAAGGCGCGCGCTCGCGTCTGCCAAGGTCGGCGGCTATGACGCGCTCATTCTCGACACCGCCGGGCGCCAGCACATCGACGAGGCGTTGATGCGCGAGGTGGCGGCGATCCGCGATCAGGTGAAGCCGCACGAGACATTGCTGGTTGCGGACTCGCTGACCGGTCAGGACGCGGTCAACATCGCCAAATCGTTCAACGATCGCGTCGCGCTTTCGGGAATCATCCTGTCGCGCGCGGACGGCGATGCCCGTGGCGGCGCCGCGCTCTCGATGCGCAGCGTCACCGGTGCGCCGATCAAGTTCCTGGCCACGGGCGAGAAGCTCGATGCGCTGGAAGCATTCCATCCGGCGCGCGTCGCCAATCGCATCCTCGACATGGGCGATGTCGTCTCGCTCGTCGAAAAGGCGGCCGAGACGGTCGACAAGGAAAAGGCCGAAAAGCTCGCCCGCAAGCTGAAGAAGGGCGAGTTCGACATGAACGATCTCGCCGAACAGCTCAAGCAGATGAAAAAGATGGGCGGCATGAAAGGCATGCTCGCCATGCTCCCCGGCGTCGGAAAGGTGAAGAACCAGCTCGACGCGGCGGGGATCGACGACAAAATCCTCACCCGGCAGGAAGCGGTGATTTCGTCGATGACGAAAGAGGAGCGCGCCAAACCCGATCTCATCAACGGTTCGAGGCGCAAGCGCATCGCGGCGGGCGCCGGCGTGGAAGTCAGCGACGTCAACAAGCTTTTGAAGATGCATCGCCAGATGTCCGACATGATGAAGAAGATGGGCAAGGGCGCGCGCAATCCCTTTGCCGGAATGCTGGGCGGGGCACCGGGCGGCTTGCCGCCGGGCGTTGCGCCGCCGCGACGCTAATTTCAATCCGTACACAGATCAACTCGAAAGGACTCAACTGCAATGGCTCTCAAGATCAGACTGGCGCGCGGCGGCACGAAGAAACGCCCGCACTACAACATCGTCATCGCGGATTCGCGCAGCCCGCGTGACGGGCGCTTCATCGAAAAGATCGGTTTTTACAATCCGCTCCTCGCCAAGGATCATGCCGATCGCGTCAAGCTCGATCTCGAGAAGGCGAAGGAGTGGATGAAGAAGGGCGCGACCGCGTCCGACCGCGTCCATCGCTTCCTCGCCAACGCGGGCTTGGTTCAGCCGCTGAAGAAGAACAACCCCGAAAAGGCCAAGCCCAAGAAGAAGGCGCAGGAGCGCGCGGCGGCGAACGCCAAGCTCGCGGCCGCGCCTGCGGAAGCGCCGGCGGCCGCTGAAGAGCCGGCAGCGTCTTAAGTCATGGCGGGGCATTCCCGCAATGTGCTTCTGGCCAGCGTCATCGGCGCGCAAGGCTTGAGCGGGGCCGTGAAAGTAAAGGTCTTCACTGCCTCGGCCGAGTCGTTGGCGCGCTACGGCATCCTGCACAGCAAAGACTGCAGAACCTTCACCGTCACGTCGGTGCGCGCCGCCAAAGGCGACGAAGCGGTGCTCCATCTGGCGGAGGTATCAGATCGCACGACGGCCGAGGCGCTGCGCGGCGTCGAACTCTATGTGCGGCGGGACGCACTGCCGGCCCCGGCGCAAGAGGAATACTACCACGCCGATCTGATCGGCCTGCGCGCAGAGGACGTCGAAGGCCGAACGCTCGGGACGGTGCACGCGATCCACAATTATGGCGCCGGAGACGTGATCGAGATCGCGCGCGGCGATGGCGATACAATCTTGCTGCCGTTCACGCGCGAGACCGTGCCGCAGATCGAGATCGACAAGGAACGGATCGTGGTGGCCGTTCCCGAAGAGGTCGAAACCGGCGAACGCGGCAATGTCGAGTAGATCCTAGCCGCGATCCGATGCCGTCTGCTGTGCGGGCACCTCGGGCGTTCGAATTCCGGATCGCTTGCCACGGACCTGGTCCTGTGCCCGTTCGGTCGGCCAGCGCCGATGAATCCAGAGCCATTGCGATGGTCGCTCGCGGACGATGTCCTCGATCTTGCGTGTGAGCAGGGCCGTAAGGTCGACGACGTCGCGGTCATAGTCGCCTGACGCGACGAATTCCAACTGCGGGTGTGCATGGCAGCGGAATCTGGCGCCGTTGAGGCGTTCGATCGACGCCGGCACCAACGCGCAATCGAGTCGGAGCGCCATGGCGGCGGGCGCGGGTGTCGTCATCGCGTCGCGCCCAAAGTAGGGCACGGGCACGCCTTCATTCGTCTTCTGGTCGACCAAGAGGCAAGCAGCCTGGCCGCGTCTCAGAAGCGTGAACAGCCGCCGCGTTCCGCTCGCCCCCTTCGGGATCTGATTGACGGGGCCGTTCTTCTTGCGCTGCGCGACCAGCCATTTGTCGACATAGACGTTGTTGACGGGGCGATAGACCTCGCCCTCGGTGGAAAAGAGGCGCGCACCGGCGAATGCCATCAATTCCCAGTTCGCAAAATGACCAGAGAAACAGATTGCACCCTTGCCGCGCGCCAACGCCGCTTGGACAAGCTCGCTTCCAATGACTTCGACACGTGCGCCAGGCCCGCCGAAGTCGAACTTGTCGAGATGGGCATACTCAGCAACCGTGCGGCCGAGATTGTCGCAGACTTCGCGCAGAATTCGTTCGATCTCCTCAGGCGGGCGACCGGGGAATGCGGCCTGCAGATTGGTGCGCCCGCGATGGGCGAGCGGCAGGCGGTAAAGCATCGTTCGGCCTATGAAGCCGCCGACGGCCGATGCCCCGTCGAGGCCGAGCACGCGAAAGAACCCGATGAAGAAAAAGAAGAGCGCGGCCTCGAGGACGTAACGAAATTTGCGTAGAATTGTATAATTCGACATGGACTTACTTTGCTCAAAACAGCGCAAATCGCGGCTGCGGCAGTCCATATCGCTTCGCTGCGGCGATAGCCAGCCGCGCTGCAGGGTCCTGTCCGCCGACCGCGCCTGCTGTGATATCTATCGCCCGTCCTGTTCGAGTTGGCTAGAGACGCCTGAACCATGAGTTGGTCTGCTGCGATTTTGACGCTGTATCCGGAGATGTTTCCGGGCCCGCTCGGCGTCTCGCTGATCGGCAAAGCTCTGGCCAAGAGAATCTGGACGTTGGACGTGCACGACATCCGCGAGCATGGGATCGGGCGCCATCGCACGGTCGACGACACGCCAGCCGGCGGGGGTCCGGGCATGGTGCTGCGCGCCGATGTCGCGATTGCAGCGATCGATGCGGTGGCGCGCGACGCGCGCCCGATCATCTATCTGTCGCCGCGCGGCGCGCCGCTCACACAGGCGCGTGTCACCGCGCTGGCGCAAGGCTTTGGCGCGATCCTTCTTTGCGGCCGCTTCGAAGGTCTCGATGAGCGCGCCATCGAAGCCCGTCAGATCGAGGAGATTTCGCTTGGCGATTTCGTTTTGGCCGGCGGCGAAATTGCGGCGATGGCATTGCTCGAGGCGGTGGTCCGGCTTCTCCCCGGTGTGCTCGGCGATGCGGCATCGACAGCCGATGAAAGTTTCGCCTCCGGTCTCCTTGAATATCCGCACTATACGCGTCCCCAGGAGGTCGCGGGATTGGCCATCCCAGACGTACTAAATCAAGGAAATCACAAGGAAATCGCCAAGTGGCGGCGTCAACGTGCCGAAGAGCTTACCAAGGCGCGCAGACCCGATCTTTGGACCCTCTATGAAAAGTCCAAACGCTAGGCTATACGGCGCGCCTTCTCATCCGCCCGCATTGCCCGGAGATCAATGAAATGAACCTCTTGCAGACGCTCGAAGCCGAGCAGATGAAGGCCGTGCGGGCCAAGGCCCATCCCGATTTTCGCGCCGGCGACACCTTGAAGGTCAACGTCAAGGTCGTCGAAGTGACCTACGACGAAAAGGCCAAGGCTGAGAAACGCCGCGAGCGCTTACAGGCGTTCGAAGGCGTCTGCATCGCGCGCCAAGGCGCGGGCCTCAACGAGAGCTTCACGGTGCGCAAAATTTCCTATGGCGAGGGCGTGGAACGCGTTTTCCCGATCTACAGCCCGCTGGTGGATTCGGTGCAGGTCGTGCGCAAGGGGCGTGTGCGCCGGGCAAAGCTCTATTACCTGCGCGACCGCCGCGGCAAGTCTGCGCGCATCGCCGAACGTCAGGAAGGCGAACTCGGCGAAGAGTAAGCGGGGAAGCGTTTCGGCAACACCCGAAGCTTTTCCGTTTTTCCCCCTTCAAATCCGGGCAAACGCGACTATTCTCCGCGCCCCTTTTTGGTCGGGGTCGAGAGTCGTGCCGCGTGAGATACCAACCGAAGCAATAATATATGCGTCAGAGCCGCTCGACGAAGCGGTTCCGATTGCGCGCGTGCCGGCCACGCCCTTCGCGTTCATCTGGTTCCTGATCCGCTCGCACTTTCGCCGGCGCGTCGCGGCGATGGCCGGATTAGCGCTCGTCGCGACCTCGATCGAAGCGTTCAGCCCGGTCGCATTCTCGCATCTGGTGAATTCCATCGCCGCCGCAGTGAAAAGCCACGGCGATTTCGCGCTCGTCATGCCGTGGATCCTCTGGCTCGCCGCGATCTGGTTCGGCGCCGCCTGTGCCTATCGCGGCTACGAGATGGTGGACGTCAACACCGGACCGCGCATGCGCGGCCTCGCCCAGAAATATCTCTTCACCTATCTGCTCGGCCACAGCCCGCGCTACTTCCAGGACAATTTCGCCGGCAAGCTGGGACAAAAGGTCAAGCAGGCCGGCCAGGCGGTGATCGGAATTCTCGGCATCGTCTGCATGGATGTGGTGCGCGTCATCGGCCTCATCGTGCTCGGCGGCATCCTGATGGCGATCCAGGCGCCCTCCTACGCGGTGATCCTGCTGGTGTGGACGTTTCTCTATCTCGCCGTCGTGTTCGCGCTGGCGAGACGCTGCGTGGTGTTGTCGAAGGCGCTGTCGGACGAAGTGTCGACATCGACGGGCCGGCTGATCGACGCCATCTCCAACGCCGACCTCATCCGTGCCTTCGCCAAGGCGGTCTATGAGCGCAAGTTCATCTCATACTTCCTGGCCGACGAGATGAACGCGTCCAGGCGTTTTCGCTGGTTCCTCATCACCATGCGCATCTTCATGCAGTCGGCGACCTTGCTGCTGCTTGTCGCGCTCGTCTGGGTGACGGCCAAGGACATCCTGCGCGGCGCCATCTCGCTCGGCGCCTTCACCATGATCTACCTGCTGGCCAACCAGATTGCGCGCGGTGTGCAGGAGCTTTCGTTCCGCATGCTGGATTATTTCGAGCAGCTCGGCACCTTGTCCGAAGCGCTCGATCTCGTCAGCGCGCCGCACGAAATCACCGATGCGCTTGATGCCCACCCGCTCGTCGTCACGCGTGGTCATATCCTTTTCGAGAATGTCTGTTTCCGTCACCCCAATGGCTTCCAGGTCTTCGAGAATCTCAACCTCGACATCCGGCCTGGGGAACGAGTCGGCCTGGTCGGCCCCTCGGGCGCCGGCAAGTCGACGCTCGTCCGCCTGCTCCGCCGTCAGTTCGAGCCGCAGAAAGGTCGCATCCTGATCGATGGGCAGGATATCGGGCATGTCACCTGGGATTCGCTGAACGAGGCGATCGCCGAAGTGCCGCAGATGCCGGGCGTCTTTCATCGCAACGTGCGCGACAATATCCGCTATGCCCGCCCGCTAGCCGAAGCGGCCGAAGTGGAGGGCGCCGCGCGCCAGGCGCATGCGCACGACTTCATCGCCGAGCGGGACGAAGGCTATGACATGATCGTCGGCGAGCAGGGCATCAAGCTGTCAGGCGGCGAGCGCCAACGCGTCGCCATCGCCCGCGCTTTGATCAAAGATGCGCGCATCCTGGTGCTCGACGAGGCGACGTCGTCATTGGATTCGGAGTCCGAACACCTCATCCAGTCTGCGCTGTGGACGTTGGTGCAGGGCCGTACCGTCATCGCGATCGCGCATCGGCTTTCGACCATCGCCGGAATGGATCGCGTGGTCTATCTCGACAATGGCCGGATTCTGGAAGATGGCCCGCACCGTGAACTGCTTGCCAACAACGGACCTTATTCGCGCCTGTGGAATCGCCAGATGGGCGGCTTCATCGACGCAGCCTAGTGGAGCGGATTTGACATTCGCGACCCTGTTTGGCGCGAACGCCGAAAGCGAATGTCAAATCCAAGGCTCCACTAGAATCAATATTGTTACTAGCGGTCCTTGGATTCCAACATTCGCAAAAGTGCCTGGCGCAAACGCAGTGCGAATGCTGGAATTGGACCACTAGGCCGGTACCGTCACCCGCGCGATTTCGAGCAAGCCGTTGGCTTCGCGCGCGCCGATGTCGGCATTCGGCGTTGGCGCGGTCGCGATCACAAGTTGACGGCCGTCGGCTCCGCCCAGCGCACAGGAAAACGCAAATTGCGAGGTTTCGACCCGCTCCAGGATCTTTCCGCCCTGGGCGATGCGAACCGCCTCGCGTCCAAGCGCATTGGCGCACCAGACAGCTCCCTCACTGTCGGCACAAATGCCGTCGGGCACAATCGCCGGCGGATCCTTCGACAAGGTCGCCCAGGGCCGGCGACGACTGAGGCTGCCATCGGGCGCGAGATCGAAGGCGGTCAGCCCTGGAATAAAGCACTCCGCGACGACAAGCGTGTTCCCGATCAGCGCCATGCCATTGGGAAACTTGTGATCCGGCGAGGCGATGGACGCTTTGCCGTCCGGCGTGACGCGCATGATCGGCGCAGTGGGCGGACCAGGTTCGGCGAACAAGGGCGCCGTGCCGTTCTTTTCGATGAAAGCGTCGAGATCGAAGCCGAAACAGCCGATGAAGGCGTTGCCGTGCGCGTCGACCAGCATGTCGTTGGCATGGAACTTGGCCAAACCCTTGAGGTCGGCGTGCAACACGGCATGTCCGTCCTTTTCGCGGCGCAGGACCCGCTGGTTCAGCATCGCGACAACCAGGAGCCTGCCGTCCGGCAGCCAGCCGAGACCCGAGGGGCGGTCGTCGATCTCGAGTTCGACGCGCGTCGTGCCGTCGGGGGCCGCGCTCGACACGCGATGCTGGTGGAAGTCGGAGTACCAGAACCGGCCCTCGTGCCAGCGCAGCCCCTCGCCAAAATTCAATCCGCGAACAAACGGTTCGGCCTTCATCATCGTCTCCCGTGAAGTTTGAAACGCTGACGGACGGTAATGCCCGAGTCAATCAACACGCGACGAATGGGGCCGTTTGAGCCCCCAAAACAGGGCTCCGTCTGGGTGAGTCGCGCTCGCGGCAAGGGCTGTGCAAAAAAGCCCTGTATTTATCGCATTTTCTGTTGACGGCTCGTGCTATGCGTGCGGGAAATGCAGTAAAATCAGGCATTGTTTGATTCGCAAAAGGAGCAACGAGAATGGCAATAGCTGGAACGGCCGCCCCGAAGGCCGCCAAACCAAAGGTCGATACGGTGAGCACCCGCCAGCTTGGCGCCGCGCTGGCCGAGAAGCATGACATGTCTCACAAGGCCGCGAATGCGATCCTTGAAGACACGATCGGATTGATCACCAAACATTTGAAGAAGGGCTCGCGCATCCGTCTCAATGGTCTTGGCATCCTCGTCGTGCGCAAGCGCGCCGCGCGCATGGGCCGCAATCCCGCGACGGGCGAGGCGATCAAGATCAAGGCGTCGAAGAAAGTCGCTTTCCGCGCCGCGAAGGAGTTGAAGGAATCGATCTAGCCTTCTTTTCTTTTTCAAAGATTAAACCGGGCAGAAGCGAAAGCGTCTGTCCGGTTTTTTCTTTGCCTGGTTGAATAGGCAGATCTGCAGAAGCAGATCGACGCTGACGCTGTGGTTATTTCGCCACGAGGTAATCGAACTTGCCGGGCTGAACGATGAAGAACAGGCAATCCGTCTTGGACAAGCACTGCGTGACATGCACCTCTTCGCCCTTCTGGAACCAGTAAGAGCCAGCCGGGAGAGGGACGATCGCGCCATCGGGTGCATGGTTGGCGCCGACGCCCTTAATCACGACCGCGAAATAGTCTTCGGTATGCGTGTGTGGCGCGCTGACAAAGCCGTGCGGCATGCGAATGAACGTGCCGTGTTTGCCGCCATTCATATTGCCGTAGGCTGGGCCGGCTTGGAGTTCACCCTTCTCGGTCTTTACCCCTGAAGCGAAGAACTTGATTTCACTTACAGGGGTGCTCACGGACGGGCCCTCATGGACCGGATGTCCAGTTTCCTGGGCGACGGCTAGACCCAACGTGGCCGCGGTGCCAACCGCAACGGCAAACAATCGAGCGGTGGTGCGTTTGCTGACTAACATTCTTTTGGCTCTCCTTTTGTAACTGTGAAAATGATATCTCACAGGTTACAAGACGAGATGTAACTTGTCAAACCGTATTTCAAGGGTTATCTTACTTTAATGTTGCAGAGCGTACAGCGTCCTGATCCGTTCTTCCTCGCCGACCATCGGGCACTCGATTTTCTGAATTCGGTGGCTACGCCGCAGGACGAGCGCATCGATTGGCTTGCGGACGGGCCGTCGCTCCTCAACTGGCTCTCGCAAGGTTTCGGCGTTTCTTCGGCTGCCGTCGACGGTTCGAGGGAAGCGAACGCCATGGCCGCACGGGCGCGGACGCTGCGCGAGTGGTTTCGCGGTTTTGTGGCAAAGCACGCAGGGACGCCGCTCACGTCCGGCGCCGCCCGCACGCTGAAACCGCTCAACGAGGTCCTGGCGAGCGATCACATTTATCAGCAGATCGTGGCGGGGGATGGCGACGAAGTGCTCGTCTTACGCGCCGCGCATCGCCCCAATACGCCAAACGCCATGCTTCAACCCATCGCGCAAGCCATCGCCGATCTGGTGTGCCATGCGGACTTCACGAATGTCCGCCATTGCGAAGGTGCGGGCTGCACGTTCTGGTTCCTCGATACAAGCAAAGCTCATCGCCGCCGCTGGTGCAGCATGGCGATTTGCGGCAATCGGGCGAAGGTCGCCCAACATCGCGCCCGACAGCGCCGCAAGGCGTGAACGTCACAGACCGAGCCGGGGCAGACGACATGCATAACTGATCACCTTGGCAAACTGAGGCGACGAAGCCGGGCCGTCGCAACGAGCCGCCCGGCCAATGGTGTTCCGCCGCCTGATCGAGCGATACTGTGAGCCTGATGCAGAGCGATCCCTTGCGCTTTCGGGCACTCGACGGCTGGCGTGGACTGTGTGCGCTGCTGGTCGCCGCCCATCATCTGGAAGTGCATGGGTTTCTTTACTGGCAGCCGCTCGTGCGCAACGCCTGGCTGTTCGTCGATTTCTTTTTCGTGCTGAGCGGTTTTGTCATGGCGCACGCTTATGGCGAGAAGCTGTCGCAAGGTGTGGGGTTTCGCGCCTTTGTGATCCGCCGCTTCGGCAGACTCTGGCCACTGCATGCTGCGGTGCTGGCCGCGCTTGTCGCCATCGAGGGTGCGCATTTGGCGATTCAGCATTGGCATCCGATCGCGGGCGAACACGCCGCTTTTACTTTCAGTCGTTCGCCCTTCGCCATCCTGACGAATCTCTTCCTGGTCCAGGCGCTCGGATTTCACCCCTTCGACACCTGGAATGGACCGGCTTGGTCGATCAGCGTCGAGTTCTGCACCTATCTCGTGTTTGCCGCAGTGTGCGCGATGGCGCCGAAACGGCCGCAACGTATGCTCGCGTCGCTCGTTCTCGCGCTCGCCGCGGCTGCACTACTCGCGAGCGTTTCCGACTACGGAATGCGCGAGACGTTTCACTGGGCGCTGCCGCGCTGCATCTTCGGCTTCTTTCTCGGAACGCTGACCTATGAGGCATGGCGGAGTGGTGCGACGAAGAGATTGGCCGGTACCGGGTTCGAGTGGGTTGCTCTCATCCTCGTCTTGCTGTTCGTGACCTATGTGCCGGGCCATGCTGCGCTGGAATATCTCGCGCCGCCGCTCTTCTCTTTTGTTGTTCTTGTGTTCGCAGGCGATAGCGGCCAGTTCTCGCACCTGTTGGCGATGCGCACGCCAGCCGCGCTCGGCCGGTGGTCTTATTCGATCTACATGGTCCACACGCTGATCCTGGTCGTGTTCTTTTCCGTCGCCCGGGTCGGGGAATTGCTGTTTGACGTTCACTGGCTCAATCGGCTGTCGAACGGTGAGGCGGCGGTTGCAACACAAAGTGCCGTCGTCGCCCTCATGCTGTTTGTGGCGTATCTGACAGCCGTGATTGGCCTTGCGGCGCTGACTTGGCGTTTTATCGAGCTGCCGGGCCAACGCTTTTTCGGGAATTTTGTTCGCGCCAGGCCGGTTCAGGTTGAGGCACCTGTCGGTTAGCGGATGGCTCCTGCGGCTTCCTTGCCCCGCCACGCTGCCCGCGCTACTTAGCGCGCGGCTTCCACGAAAGGATTTTTCATGGCCCGCAAGAAAATCGCCCTCATCGGCGGCGGACAAATCGGCGGCACGCTCGCCCATCTCATCGGCTTGAAGGAACTCGGCGACGTCGTCCTGTTCGACATCATGGAGGGACTGCCGCAGGGAAAGTCGCTCGACATTTCGCAAGCCGGTCCGGTCGAGGGTTACGACGCGAAATTCAAGGGCACGAACGCCTATGCCGACATCAAGGACAGCGATGTCGTCATCGTCACCGCCGGCGTACCGCGCAAGCCGGGCATGAGCCGCGACGATCTACTCGGCATCAATCTCAAGGTGATGGCGGCGGTGGGAGAGGGCATCAAGAACAATTGCCCCAAGGCCTTTGTCGTCTGCATCACCAATCCGCTCGACGCAATGGTTTGGGCGCTTCGCCAGTTTTGCGGCTTGCCGCACAACATGGTCGTCGGGATGGCGGGCGTGCTGGACAGCGCACGCTTTCGCCATTTCCTGGCTGAGGAGATGAGCGTGTCGGTCGAAGACGTCTCGGCCTTCGTGCTCGGCGGCCATGGCGACACGATGGTGCCGATGCCGCGTTTCTCGACTGTGGCGGGGATTCCCCTTCCCGAACTCGTCAAGATGGGCTGGATCAAGGAGGATCGCCTCCAGCAGATCATCCAGCGCACGCGCGACGGCGGCGCGGAAATCGTCGGACTGCTCAAGACGGGCTCTGCCTTCTACGCGCCCGCGACGTCGGCGATCGCGATGGCGGAGAGCTATCTCAAGGACAAGAAGCGCGTCTTGCCTTGTGCGGCCTATGTCAACGGTCCTTACGGGATCAAGGATCTCTATGTCGGCGTTCCGGCCGTGATCGGCGAGAAAGGCATCGAACGCATCGTCGAACTCGAACTAACAGCCGCGGAGAAGGACCAACTCGCCAAGTCCGCCGATTCCGTCAAGGGACTGATCGAGGCGTGCAAGAAATTGGAGCCCAAGCTGACATAGTTGGCGAGAGCGGGGAGGGGTCACGTGTTTCGCGCGTTTCTCGCCGGGCTTTTCGTGCTCGCAGGTGTTCCCGCGTCCGCCGCGCCGCTCGCGACGTTGATCGTCAAGGTCGAGAAGGTTTCGCCGCGCGGCGGCGACGTCCGCGTCGCCCTCTATAACCGAACCAGCTATCCGCTCGACGATGCCGATCCGGTCGTCGATAGCGTCGTGACCGCCAAGCCCGGCGAGACGATCGTCACGCTGAGCGGCATCAAGCCCGGGGAATACGCCGTGAAGCTGTTTCAGGACTTCAACCGAAACGGCCGCTTCGACATGAATTGGTTCGGCCTGCCGCTGGAGAAATACGGCTTCTCCAATGATGCCCGTCCGACCTTTTCAGAGCCGCCGTTCGACGCGACCAGATTCGAATTGCGGCCAGGGACGAATACGATCACGATCCATCTGCAATAGCGGCCTTTGGAGCGGCATGAGCAGTCAGCGCCCTTTCGTTCTCGGCGGCTGGCATGTCGATCCAGCGCTCGGCACGCTCAGCCGCGACGGACAACAAAGCCGACTCGAACCGCGCCTGATGGAATTGCTGCTGTTGTTTGCGGCGTCGCCCGAACGCGTCATCGCCAAGGACGAGATCGCAGCGGTGGTGTGGGGCGGGCGCGCGATCGGCGATGATACGCTGGCTGCAGCCGTCAGCCGCCTGCGAAGTGCTCTGGGCGAAAGCAAGGAGAGACGGTTCATCGAGACGCTTCCCAAGCGCGGCTATCGTCTCGTCATTTCGCCGGACGCCAGCCCACGCGGTCCGCTGCCCCAGGAAGACGAACTCGACGTGCTGCTCAAGAAGGGCCGCGCGGCACTCAGCACGCCTTTGCCGCAAAGCATCGCGCAGGCGCGCATCTACTTCGAAGCCGCCGTCGCGGCCGAACCGAAATCTGCGCGTGCGCACGCGGCGTTGGCCGAAGCAATGCTGGTGCAGCATCAGGTGGGGCAGGGTGCAAGCTTTGCCGCATCGGCCAAGGCGTCCGCGCTCGCAGCGACCGCTCTCGATCCCGATTTCGCGCTCGGCTGGTCGCTTCTGGGCCTGGCGACGCTCTTCGCCGATCGGGATTTCGCGGGCGCCGATGCCGCCCTGCACAAGGCTCTTGCTCTCGATCCCGATCTCGTCGCCGCGCATCGCGCGCGTGCTTTTGCGCTGACCGCATCCGGGCGCTTCGTCGAAGCGGAGCGTGAAGCAAGACGCGCGGTGGAACTCGAGCCGCTGTCGGTCACCGCCCGCATCGACCTGATCCAGTTTCTGCTCACGGCGCGCCGGTTCAGTCACGTGCTGAACGAGGCCAAGAAGGCATCGCGGCTCGGCGCGAATCTGTCCGAGGTGTGGAGCGGTCAAGGTTGGGCGCACGCCTTTCTCGGCAATCATCGCGATGCGGTCGATGCGCTCCTGGAAAGCATCCGCCTGCTCGGCACCGACGAACCGACTCTGGCGCGCCTGCGGGCGGATTTCGATGCCGGCGGTTTCGAGGCGTTCTGCGCCGCGGGCGCCGCTCTTCTCGACCGGCAGCGCGTGATGTTCGTGCCGCGTCCAATGGACATGGCGATGCTGCGCGCCAATGCCGGCCAGAGCGACGCCGCGTTCACGGCTTTGGAAGAGGCTATCCGGCGCGACGACCCGGTGGCCCTGCTTCTGCCCTGGCTTCCGCATGTCGACCGTTTGCGCAATGATCCGCGCTTTCCTTCGATGCTGGCGCGCGCCCGTTTGGTGCATTGATTTCGCGACCGCAAGCTTTTCCCAAGGTTGAAACTGGAAAGCCGCAAACACTTTGGCGCCGCTGACGCTCATTCTTCCTGCGCCAAACGTTGGAGATCCACCATGACGAGTTTACTTTCCAAATCCCCGATCACGCCGATGGCCTTCGTTGCGCGTACCCTCGCCGTCGCCATCGGATCCGGCGTCGCCATCATCGTGGTGAGCGAGGCCGTCTGGACCGGTCTGATTGCCGCCTATTCACGACATCCCGTCACATTCCCCTGGTTCGTTCCCGTGATGGCCGTCTTCCTCGCTGTGGGTGTCAGCTGGTTGAAATGGGGCCGCTGGCCGAAGTATGGCCGCGCGGCTCGCCGCAGCGGCGTGCGCCTGAACCCGGTCGCGCCACAGGTCTTCCTGTTTTCGCTCCTGGCAGGATGGACGACATTTTTCTCAGGCGCCTTCGCGTACGTCGCCTATCGCATGGTGAGCGGCCTTGGCGGCGAGGTGCCGATGACGATTCCGCCGGGTCCAAGAAGCAGCATCCTTTGGGGTCTTGCGATGGCGGCGATTGTCGCCGGCGTGGTCGAAGAGATCTCGGTGCGCGGTTTCATGCAAGGCCGGCTCGAGAAGGCCTTTGGCGTCGTGCCGGCGATCGTGGTCAGCGGCTTCATCTGGGCGCTCTTCCACACCAACCATTCCTACTTCGACGCAGCGCCGCTCGACATCGCGATCTGGTTCGCAATCTTTTTCACGGTATCGGCGATTCTGGGAACGATTGCGAGCCTGACGGACTCGGTTCTGCCCGGAATGGTGATCCATGCGGGATTCGATGGGCTCTATTTCGTTTCCGCCGGTATCCTCCAACCCAGGATCGCGCCACTGTCGTTTCTGGAAACCTTGGCTTCGCCGCAAACCTTTGTGATCGTGGCTGCGCTCCTGGCGCTGTTGGCGATAGGATCGTGGCGGAGCTTGTTGCGCGCTGTTCGCACTGAACGGAGCGCCGATGCGAAAAGGACTCTGTCTTGATACCTGTTCTCGAAACCGAG